>OFJB01000045.1_pt1 | contig 90571 bp, 68 predicted proteins | sample 1775081 | NCBI WGS metagenome assembly OFJB01 (sample SAMN08195771, study PRJEB24354) | sludge metagenome | isolation source: initial sludge from phenol fed wastewater aerobic bioreactor | place: India: Nagpur | collected 2016-06-05 | reverse complement strand
TTGGCCTTTCTACGAACCCTCCTCACCCCTGCCAATTCCTAACTCTCACCTGGTCCAGTTCTACGGGAGCAGGTCACCATGTGGAGCGCACCATTTAGTGGGCTGGAGTCTGAGTTGTGAGGCTTCACTTCGCACCTCCCTCAAGCAAGGCATCGAGTTTCTGGCGGTCAATGAGGCGCAAACCGCCAAGCTTACAGGAAGGAAGCGAGCCATCCTGTAAGAGCTGATAAAGCCGGGGGCGACTCATCCCGGCATATTTGGCGGCTGCTGCTGGGCGTAGCCAGCGTGGTTCAAGACTCTTGGTTATGGCTGAATTGGCTTCAGCCCTGTTTTGGAACTTCTCGTTTCGTAACATGCTGAAAATATCAGCAAACAGCAGTAGCATGCTGACCAATAACGGAAATCAAACTTAATTAGATTAGCACCAAGCTTTTCTTGAATTATTTGCTGAAAATCAATCTTATAAGAAAAGTAATATGCTTATTTTAAACAGGAAGACGGATACCGTACGCTTATTCAAATTTCGCCGTAAAAAAGTGCTTGCAAGCTTTTTTTATTCGATCTTTTGAGTCAGTAGGCCGCGAAGTTCTTCGACAATTTTTAAATCTATCTTATGCCCCATTTGGTTAAGGAGGGCTTGGGCATCTCTCGCTGTAGGCGCGTTCTTTAGAGTTGCCAGAACTTTTTGAGAAGTTTGATCTTGGGGCGGTTTCTTGGACTGGATTGCTTTGATCCAACGAGTACGTGCCTTCGATTGAGAACCTTTCCTCCCGCCCTTTGATTTGGCTAATCGTTCATTTGCTCTTTTTTGAGCAATTAAGTGGATATCGTTTTTTTTGCAGTACTCAACAAATTCTGAGTCCCAAGCAATTAGACCTGTTTGCCATTTAGTTTTGTCTTTCTCGAATGACGCTATTTCTCGTATGGCTTTCCTGCGGTTCTGGGGACTAACCAAATCTTTTGGAATTTTTCCTGATTTGCGAGCAGCTTTATGAGCCGATTTGAAAGTATTGTATCGGAACTCAATCGCCGCTTCTCTCAATACCTTTGCGCTATATCCTTTTACAAGAACCCGCAGATAATCGAGGAAATTATCCTTACCTCTCCATTTGTGTTTTGGAGATTTTTCTCGCACCAAAACTTTGTGAGCAGCTTTGTAAATTTTCAGAGCTTGTTCAGCTACCTGTGCAGGGGTGTTATTTTTGTTTTTTCCTAAGGCGACTGCTAACGAGGCCAATTCTAAAGTGCTGGGAAGATCGGGTGTACTCATAAGTTGGGTAAGGAGTCGATGCCTTTTCTGAGAGTTGTGATATCGCGGGTGGTGTAGTGTTCGCTCATTTCATCGCTGGCATGGCCTGCCAATTTTTTGCGGATGTCGATATCGACTCCAGCATTTGCCTGCTCGGTGACGAAGGATCGGCGAAGCGAGTGGAAACTTTTCGAGTACACATCGTGCCCCGCTCCTTTGCCGTCCTGTAACTTGGCGGCAGTAACGCCTGCCCGTGCCATGAGTTTCTTGAATTGCTCAGAGCGGCCACTTCTGCCGGAAGAGGGCATGGCGGCAATACGAGGCATGAGGGGGGCGTCAGCATCTGGAGCAGTGAGGCTCAATAGGTGGGACTCCAAGGTGGGGTGGAGGGGGATGGTCATAGCCAAACCTGTTTTGCGTTCACGGAAGCTGGCAGTCTTTTTGGCGAGGTCGATATTAGACCAGCGCAGTGTGGCCATTGTCTGGAGTCGCCCACCAAGATAAAATGCGCAGAGGATGAGTGTCTTCCACTCCTTATCGCCTTCGTTCCCCTCGGCAACGAGAGCCTTAACTTCTTCCATCGTGAAGGGCTCTTTGCCTCCCCCCTTCTGAGTTTTGCGAAGAGGAGTTAAAGCTTTCGTGGGATCGGTTGTGATGATGCCATGTCGTTTTGCTAGTCCGAAGGCTACACCAAGCGTCTTAACGTTGGCATTGGCAGTGGTAGCCCCTCGTCCTGATTTAACTTCAGAGGCGCGGAATGCAGCTATTTCATCTGGTCGAATGGTTTCAATACCAGATTCAGAACGCTCCCCAAGGAAACCGAGGAAGCGATTGCTGACGCTTTGGTATCGGGTGTAGCTTCCTGCGGCGCGGCCTTCCTCAACTTGCAGCAGCCAGTAATCAAACCAAGCACGAACGGTGTAAAAATTGAGGCGTTGACCTGTGGATGTTTGAAAGATGTCGGCCAAGATATTACGCGCAGAAGCCTCAGTGAGTGCTCCTCTCTCAGCCATGACTGCGGCCTTCTCGAGAGAGACGGCGGTTTGCATGGCCTTTTTTCGGTCTGTCTCCTTGGTGGATCGTTTCATGCGCCTGCCGCGCTCAGTCCAACAAGCTGACCAGTACTTGCTCTTGGGATGTCTCCATACGCTCGCCATGCGAAACATGGTAAGAACAAAAGTAAGACTGTAAAGCCTTGTTTTTGGGTGTCTAAATTTGTATTTTCAGAGGGAGATTGATATCAGCAATGGGGCGGAATGGTAGTGGAGGTTCGAGTCCTCTCGAGCGCACTTTAATGCCCAATGCTTTTTGTTGGGTGATTTTGGCGCTAAGTTGGCACTTTTTTCAGTCTCTCATCCCAGCCGGTTTGACAACGGCGGCTGGGCTATCGGCCTCCGATCGATCACACCCAACGCCCCGATCTATCCTGCCGAAAATAACTCTACTCTGGCGACACGGATGCAGTTGAACTCGTCGTGGGTGCTGACGTCACGTGCGATCTCTGGCGGCCCTTTGCCTTCGCCCAGTTCAAGTGATTCACTCCGGCTTCTCTGACAGAATCTGCTGCAATACGTTGGCCAACTCGTCAATCGTGCTCGGTTTGGCGATAAAATGTTTCACCCCGGCTTTGAACGCGGCATCCGTGTCTTGGTCCCGGACATAACCACTGGCCAACGCCGCCGGGAAATGAGGCCGGATGTCGCGCATCGACTTGATTAGGTTGAAACCTGTGATCCCCGGCATGGAATAGTCGCTGATGATGGCGTCATAAGCATTCGGATTGGCGCGAAATGACTCGAGAGCCTCCGCCGGATTGGTAAAGCCGGTCACCTGATAACCGAGTTTTTTGATGATCATCTTGGAGACCGTGACCAATGCCTTTTCATCATCCACATAAAGAATGTGCTCACCATGCCCGTGCGGAATGGTTGAAGGCGCTGTCGGCGTGCGTTCATTAGGCGCTTCCATCGCGGGAAAATACAGACGAAAAATGGTGCCGCGACCCGCCAAGCTGTAGACCGTGATGACACCTTTATGGCTTTTCATAATACCGTGCACCATCGAGAGTCCCAGCCCAGTGCCCTCTCCCACGCCCTTGGTCGTAAAGAAGGGTTCGAAAATGTGCTCCGCCGTGGAGTCGTCCATGCCGCACCCCGTGTCGCACACCGTCAAGCGAACGAATCGCCCTTCGGAAAGCTCCGGCGTCTCTCGGGCCTGGGTTGCATCAATCGTCACGGCTTCCAGATCCAATTCAAGCACACCACCCAGATCGGCCATCGCATACATCGCATTTGTACCGAGATTCATGATAATCTGGTGAATCTGTGTCGCATCCCCGCTGATGCGAGGAATAGGGCCAATACAACGTGACCGAATCTCGATCATCGCCGGCAACAGCGGACGCAACATCCTGACCGCTTCTTCAATGGCCAAGGGCAGATCCATCGGGACTCGAACCGATTCCTCATGGCGCGTAAAGGTGAGCAGTCGACGCACCAGATCACGCGCGCGAATCACCGCTTTTTCAATTTCCTCAATCTGAGTCCGAGCGGAATGCGCCGGTGGCAACTCTTCGCTGGCAATCCGGGCATTGCCAGCCACGGCCGCCAGAATATTGTTAAAATCGTGGGCAATGCCACCGGAGAAACGACCAATCGCCTCCATCTTTTGCGCCTGGAGAAGCTGAGCCTCCAATCGTTTACGATCCTCCTCGGCCGTTTTGCGCGCGGAGATATCCTGTTTCACGGCAATGAAATGTGTAATGCGTCGATCCTCGTCATACACTGGCGTGATGGTCATTTCTTCCGTATAAACACTACCATCTTTACGACGTCCCTGAAGTTCGCCACGCCAGACATTGCCCGTGATAACGGACTGCCACATCCCCGTGTAAAAGGCTTCGTCCTGAGCCTCCGTCCGGGTCAGACGCAAGCTTTTGCCGAACACCTCCGACTCATCGTAACCTGTCAGCTTCGTAAAAGCCGGATTGATCCAGATGATCTCTCCGCGGTTGTCCAAAATGGCAATGCTGTTGGCGGCCGCTTTCAGAGCGCTGCCACGCAATAGAAGCTGCTGCTCCACTTTCTTGCGCAGCGTAATGTCCCTCGCGAAAACCAGAGCTCCATGCTCTCCCTTATACACGAAAGGGACCGCTGACACTTCCACATCCACGGCCTCTCCGTTGCAGCGTATGATTTGTTCGTTGACTAGTGGAGCCACTTGATGCTCCTGATTGAGTTGCTGAATACGTTGGCGAACTGCGTCACGGTAGTCGGGGTGAAAATGATCCAGTACGGATCGCCCGATAAGTTGCTCTGCGCTGGTTGCGCCAAATAACCGCACCGCAGTGGGATTCAGATAGGCAAAGCATCCTCGAGTCTGAATAAAGATCGCATCAGGCCCTGTCTCCACCACCGTGCGAAATCGTTGTTCGCCCTTGCGCAGTTCTTCCTGCACCTCCCGTTGATCCTGAATATCGGTACTGGACCCGATCCATTTAATAATCCGTCCTTTCGCGTCGCGCAAGGGCACGGCTCGCGTATCAAACCAGCGATAGCAACCGTCGTGACGACGAATTCGGTATTCCACGCGAAATTCATTTTTGGTATCCAACGCCCTATGCTTTTCTTCGAGCGTGCGCGTGCGGTCGTCCGGATGAATCACCTCGATCCAACCTAGTCCGAGTTGAGATTCCATCGAAGCCCCGGTATATTCCAGCCATTGGGGACTTAGATACTCGCATTCCCCCTCCGCATTAGTCGTCCAAACCAGTTGCGGCAACGCCTCCGCTAATTGTCGAAAACGTTCCTCGGCCTGTCTGGACTTCAAGGCCAGCGCCTCCGCCTGCCAGCGCAACCGATGCAGCCGTTCGTTCAACAAACTGATCAATATCCCCGCGACAGCGAGAAGGCACCATTGCGAAAAATCCACAAACCGCCCGAATTCCAGACTACCGATGGGGGGAATCAGAAAATAGTCGGCGACTAATGCCGACAAGATAGTCGATACCATGCCGGGGCCAAGTCCACCCCAATAGGAAGAAATGATGATGGGTATCAAAAAGAGAATCAAAACCGGGCGATCGGCAAACCAATCCTTAAACACCAATCGCACCCCCAGCGTGGCAAGCGTAACCAATATCGCTGCAGCGTAGCTCCTTCCACGCGTAGACCAGACGCAACTGATGATTCTTTGCCTTTCCAAAACAAAGCCCCTTTTCTCGATACTCCCGCCAACGAGAAAATCCAGTCAGCAGGTCAATACTTCATTCTATGCGTATGCTACCCCTCTAACGGCATTAGTCACGCTCAGAGTGATGCGTCGTGTTACCGATCATATACGACTAATTGCCCCAGATGGGGTTGCCTCGATCTCCAGACGTAGATGCCAGGTCGTGTCATCTGGACGACGACGCGCCATATGTCCCGTGCCTGTAACTCCAGAACCCTGCATGTCGGAGGTTTATGGCGCGGCACTAAAATTCAAGCTTGAGTCGTTCGCTACTGCCAATCACTTCAATTTGACCACTCTTCCAGATCGAGCGCAGGTGCGGACTATCGTAGGTCGCGTAGTTAAGGTCTACCGGCTTCCCGTTCCATTGACGCTTACCCTGGGTATCAATTTCGAGAAGCCCGGCGCGCTTCGATGCGTAGGCCAGAGTCATTGCTGATTCATCGTAACGAATGGCATTATCGAGAATTTCCTTTTGAAATGCCGCAAAGCTTCCAAAGTCCACGAGCGATCCCACCTCGCAAATCACACCATGGCGCAGACCGTCACTGATCACTTCCCGATCCTTCCACTCGCCTTCCATCGTCCATCGATAGTGAGGAAGAATAAGCAGAGCGGCCACCGTCACCTGTGAACGAACAAAAATGGCTCCGTCACGCTCAACCATTTCATCGAAGGCCGATTTCGGTACATAAGCGTGTATCCATGGCAACGCCTGATCCTGTGAAATATCATATAAAGCCACGAGCGCGGTCTTGTTCTGAAAAAAATGACCGCAGCCGCAGCGACGATCTCCGGTCCAGTAATTGTGAGTTCCATCCTGACCCGGATGATGCGTAAAAAGTCGGGCATCCGGTCGCGCTGCAAAACTCAAATCCCACTGGTGCTGCTGATGGTGCGCATACTCGTGGGTGCAGGATTGACCGGGGTCCACCCGGCCATGCAAAGCCATCATGGGGTGACTCAGGCAGTCGCAAGGACGCGAAGAGTTCACCGGGTAAGCGTCCTGAAACTGCACCGCTCCCATCGCATAATCCGGGGTCCAGTATGTGTACTTGCGCACGCTGCCTTCGAGAGGTTCCAGAGGCAATACATCTGCGAGATTGTGCAGATGCTTTCGTTCGCGGTTCTCGTATGCCTCTGCTCGATTCAAGGCGAGATCAATTACCGCCGGATGCGGACGAAAGGTGCACACTGCTGCATCCAGCAAAAAATTATGTCCCGTCACTTCCGTCGGTTCGAACAATCCAAAGTAAATGTATTGCAAGACCCGGGTCGGTTCCGACGCATGATCCAACGCCTGCAAGGGGTAAATGCGTCCATGCGCCCCGGCATACATGCCCTGAAGCGAATCCACCGCCATGTCGGCCAAAAGCAGATTCATCATCCTTCCAACCATCTCCTTCAATACAGGATCCTGGGCATAATCATACAATCCACAGAGACATTCCCAGTCGGGGCACATGTAGACCGATGAATCAAATTCCCCCCACCCATGTTGCGCCCGGTGACGCAAATAACGCGTCAACCATTCCACCTCAAGCGGAATCAATTCTGCACCGGTCTTGCCGTACGTCTGAAAAAATTCCTGGCTCAACTCCTGCGCCATGAGATAGCGCGCGGTGTGAAAAATTAGTGCATGGTTCTCGGATTGATAATGACTGGCGAAATTATGCCGCAAATAAAAGTCACGAATCTTCCCCACCGTATTCGGTTCCAGAACTGAACTTTCTCGAAACAGATGCCAGAAACGACACAACTTCAAAGCCACAAAATCACATTCACCCTGCGGATTGCCAACACCGCCCAACGGATGATCCATCCATTCAGCCAGCTTTCGTAAAATCGCATTTCCTTCTGCAAGGTGCCGCCCCACCGCCATGGGATAAAGATGATGAATCAGATTATCGAGAGAAGGCAGCTCAATGGGGCCGCTTGCTTCGCGTTCCAACAAGGCTCGACAGCGGCTTTCATGAGCCTGCAAACAAGCCGCAACATTTTCTTTCATCATTAATCCTGCTCGAAGGAATTCCCTCCTCCGTCTCTACTTGATTCCGGCGGTCATTTCCGATTCGCTGCATTCTCAGCCACAGCGGACTTTCCGGCGATCTCATTTTTCGCAAACCATTTTTGCAATACCAGGAACCGCTCCGTCGGTTGTGTTGCCTTCGGATGATTCGACCGGTCATACGGGAGATCAGCGTGTTCGACACTCCAGCCCGGCCATTCCCGAAACGCGTGGTAGGTCCAGTCCCAGCCATACTCTTCGAAAATGGAGATGCAATCATCCAGATAGGTGGCGGCTCCTGGTGCCCAACGGGCCGCGCTAAATTCGCCAATGTAAATGCGCGCATTGTGCGCCAGTTGAAAGCGTCGCACCGGCTCCAGATAACGCCGCAATGCTTCCCGATCAACCTGCTTTCCCTCGATCATGCCAGGATAAGTAAGACTGTTCTTGGTGAAATCCTTGTCCTTGGCCACACCTTGATCCGTCTTCACGCCTTGATGTGTGTAAGCGCCCGGCCAATACATATGCGCCTGATAAATGACATTCGGTACATCCACCGGTTGCAACCAAGCAAAAGAATCCGGCGAGTCCCATTGATCAACTTCAATAATGATTGGCGTTTTACTGTCAATCGCGCGAATCGCCTTCGCCGCCTTGACCTGAATTTCCAGCCAATCACCTACTCCAGCCGGAGAAGGACGATTCTGCACCGGTTCATTGATGAGGTCATACGCCCACAATGCCGGGTGATCCTTGAACCGCCGCGCAATGCGTTCCCAATTGGCGATGAATTCCTGCTGATATTTTTCCTCGATCACCATCTTCAGTGTGGCATCGGGATAACGTCCGCCGGGCGGCAAGTGCAGATCGACCGCCAGCTTGATTCCGTTGGCCTGCGCCGCATCCAGAGCCTGGCCAAGATCGCCCAGCTTTCCCTCAAACCATTCGTCGTAAACCGCCAGATTCTTCTCTCCACCACCCACCTGCCAGCGCACGAGATTAACCTTCCAGCCAGCGAGATCGGCGAAGTCCTGCTGAGCAAAGTAATTGGGCGACATCACTCCGCGCAGGCACGTCCTCTTTTGAGTCAAACTGTTCTCGGCATTCGTCGGAATCTCCCGCAGAGCCTGAGGCTGCAACACCGTCAAACGTACATTCGAAATCCAGACAGTTCCCGTCGCCCCTTCCACCCCGAGGGCAATCTGTCCTTTCGCCACATCCTCCGCGACTCCACCGATGGCTCCCACCGATCGCCAAGGAAATGTGCCATGAAGATTCGGCTCATCGTACCAGCGCTTACCGCGCGAGGGAGAATCAAAGTTAAGCTGGCATTTCGCGCCGCGCCATTTGGCTAAAGGCATCGCCGGGTCCGTGCTCTGGATGTTTTCACCGCGCACAATACCGGTCAGGCAAACCCGTACGCCTTGCAACGAACACAAATCCACCGGAATCGATACCATCTTGCGCGGGTTTCCCGCCTGCCCCGCTGGCGAGGTGATCCGCAGGCAGAGTTCAGCACTGGGACCTTCGTTGACTATTTCCGCCCCTTGCGCCTGGAGGGCGCTCCGAACACGAACATCGGTCAAATCCAGCTTATAAAAGACATCGCCCTCATGCCATACTTTGTCCGCGGCTGGAAGCGAACTCAGGCCGGTCAACAGCGCCGCGAAAATCAGCCTACGCACGCCCTGAAACATCCCTTCATTTACCATGATTTAATCCTTTTCTTGCGACTCAGCGTCACGGCTAAGAATTGCCGCAGGTCGCCATTTTTAGCAGTCACGCCCATCGACCACGCCCGGTCTCAACGCTCCACCTTGAGCATGAAATCCACGACACTTTTTTGATTCGCAGGCTGACCGAATCCGGAAAATCCCGCCCACTTGGTCTCGGGTGTAAAAGAAAAAGCACCAAGATCAAAACGCTCGATTACCGGCACACCGTTCACAAACATCGACACGCGATTTCCCGATCGCTCGTATTCCACGGCCAACAAATTGAAGTCATCCAGGTTGACGTTCTTCGGATTCACTCCCTTGATACGCGCCGGTTTGGTTCCCGCATTATAAAAGCACTCCACCTGCCCCGACGTATTCACGAGCATAAAGACGCCGCCGCCCCAAGTCAGTCCAGCGGAAAAGTCCTTGGGATTTCCCATTCCCACCGCCAGCCAGGTACCACTATCATCGATTTTTCGGGGATGCAGCCGTGCTTCCACGCGAATGACTTTTGCCCCTTCCCCCACTGGCAACTTGGCGATGGCCGACCCTTTGTCGGCAAACGAAGCGTAGGCTTCATTATTCTTGCGGATCACCAGAATACCAGGACTCGCCGTCCAAGAAAGCCCTCCCGACAACTCGAGACCATCGAGCTTGCGGCCGCTGTCGGCCTCGTTCACCGGAAAGGCCTCGCGCACGTCGAGATCCGCGCCGCATACAAAAAGGGGCATCCAGACGATCAAACAAAATCCAATTCTTATCATCCGCGTCATACGTGTTACTCACCAAGTCTAATTGTTATCGTAGAGGCATGCCGCGTCCGTACCCGGATGAGCGATGATCTCTTCCATAAAATTCACACTCGCCGCATGCCCATCGTAGTACGCCACGTTGGACTTCATGCCCGCATGGCGTGGATAGATCATCCACGGATCGGATGTATCGCCGGGGAACCGCGCATAGCCAAAATTGCCACCGCGCGAACCCGCCTCTTTCCACGCCTCGGGCGAAGCGGATGGATTTTGCACATAACCAATGTCGGATAACATGATCGTGGCAGACGGTTCACGCACTGAAGTTAATCGCCGCCCCGGATTTTGACCAAGGTATTCATGTAATTGAGATATGACCACCGAACCGATTTTCGCCTTGTTGTAGTTCAATCCATAAGAGCTTGGCATCAAGCCCCGCGATGCATTGAATTGTTCCGAACGCCCAATCCGGTCCGAGGGGCAACGAAAAACCGCGGCACCCGTACCCACATAAGGAGAAATCAACAGCCGCCATGTCTTGCCATCGGCCGCGCCAGTTCCCGAACAAATCGGCACAAGCACTCCATCATTTTCCGAGCTGTAGGCGAGACATCCTGTAGCCAATTGCTTGAGATTCGACAAGCAAGTCGAACTGCGTCCCGTTTCAAGTGCTCGCATCAATGCCGGAAAGGCGAGCGTAGCGAGCACACCGATAATCCCGACGACAACCATTAACTCAACCAAAGTGAAGGCGTAGGGCCGCCGCCATTTCCTCTTCACGAAATTTCTTTGTGTGCTCAGCCTTCACTCCACGGCCAGTCAGGCCCTAAGGCCAGACCAGCTCGTTTTTCCTCCGCAGTTTTATGCGTCGAGTGTATTGCGACGGCGGGAACCCAGCCGGACCAGCAGCAGCGAGCTTCCCACCAAAAGCGCCATCGTGGAAGGTTCCGGAACGGTCACAATCAAATTGATCTGATTGGCCACCGATGTGTCGATCGTTCCCGTGAAACCACTCAGATTAACCGCCAGACCGTTATCGATCAGCGTGCCCGTATAATCGAACAAACGATACGTGCCCGCGCCAAAACCCGCATCCTGCGAAACGTTGAGCACGCCATCGAGCGTCAGATTTCCCGAGATGGAAATCAAATCCTGCAGGGCGCCGAGATTGAAGTTGAGCTGAGAGGCGTTATTGAGTAGCAGGTCCCCTCCCAGGGTCAATGTTCCCGCCTGGCTGATGAGGGAGTTGGACATCTCACCCGCCGAGAGAATACCGTTATCCGCCACATTCACCGTCCGGTTAATCGTGCCAGTACCCCCGAGAGCCGCGCCCGAAGCCACCGAAACGGCCCCACCACCACTGGCCAGCGTTCCATTTACCAGCAAGGCTCCTTCATTCACACTCGTCGTGCCAAGGTAGTTATTCGCCGTACCGCTCAAAGCCACAATGCCCGCGCCTGTCTTCGTCAACGTATCGCTGGCCGTCGTGAGCGCCGCCGCTTCGCGCTGGATGTTGCCAGTGAAATCGACGCGACCGCTATTGGTGGCCGTGACGATGAGCGCTTGCGCCGTCATCGTGTTCGTCGATCCCTGCCGGTTGAGGATGATATTGCCGCTAAAAGTGGAGTTGCCCGCCGTGGAACCACCGATCGTCGCGTTTGATGTATTGCCTGCCGCGGCCGACATCACGCGAATACGACGACTGATATTCACAGCCCCATCCGTAAGCAACGTCGGATTGGTTGTCCCACCCCCCATCACCCCCATCTCCACATCCGAAGTCGCGGAGCCGAAGGCATTGTTGTGTCCCGCATAAACCGTCACATTGTAGATGGTCGTGGTGCCGGTGTACGTATTGTTGCCTTTCACATAAATGGCAGCGCCGCCCGTACTTCCGGAATTGGGTCCCGTAAAGTAGACCCGGTTTGCCGTGCTTCCAGCCGTATCGCTAATGACTCCGTTGAGACGAAGCGCCGTGGGATTTGCCGCACCCGATAAATTGGCCGAATTAAAACGGATATTCTTACCATTCAGATCGATATTTCCACCCAAAGTCAGCGAAGCATAATTCGCCTGCATCATGGCATCCGCCATCATTTGAATATCATTGTTAATGGTCTGCACCGAACCGATCGAGCTGGGCCCCGTTCCCGCCGTGATCGCATAGCTACTCGTCGTGCTTCCCGCCGATCCGTAAATCTGCAGCGCCCCTCCATTTATGGTGAATTGACCCGCTGTTGCCGAAGAAATGACCATGGTCGACAACTGAAACGGCGTTGCGACATCCTGATTTAAGACTCGGTTGGCCGTCGAGGCATTGATATAGAAACTTGTCGTCGAACTGCTCACCGGGGAAACGGTCGTCGTCCAGTTCGCTGTATTGGACCAGTTCCCATTGTAGCCCGAGCCCGTGTAGCCGCTCCATGTGTAGGTCTGGGTTTGTGCCAAGGCGGACCCGCTCGCGCCGATTGCCAAGGCAACGAGTAAAAAGAGTCCCCACCATCCACTCTGCTGTCGATCACACCACGTTGATTTCACATCCGCTTTCATTTGTCTTTTCCTTTTCGTTTCTTGCAGCGATCCCTGGGTTCCAGGCTCGTCGGACGAAGTTTTCTCAATTTTGAGGCCAGGATCATTCGATCCCCGCTTCATTACCACAAGGATGACATTGGCGACAGAATTTGCAATAAAAAAATGAGTAATTATTTAAAATTATTAAAATTAGAATCCGCTACCACTATTTTGATTTAATACGCTTTTAATTAATGTGTTACAATTTATTTTTATAGATCGAATAGAGGCAATAATCGCTTTAAAATCTTATAATACACTCCTTTTTTCTTTGTTTATTCATTCAAAATTTAATCCGAAACCACCATCAAAGTCATTACTCAGTTAAACCACGCCTTTATAGGCGAAATCGCCCGCAATTAACTCGCTCTTGATTGATTTCATTCACACCCTCCCTTTCCCGATATGTACGCAATATCCTCATTAAAAGGAAATTAAGAAGCGTACGACTCCGAATTATGGAACAGAAATAATACTTATTTTTTCTTGCGATTCCTCAGTCAGAAGATCAATCTTGTAGAAATGAAGAACAGCTCGTCGTCCAAACTGGAGATTATCCAATCTGAACTTCAGCAGGAGATTCTGCGAAAAGTCTGGAAAGTGGGCGATAAGCTACCGACCGAGGCGGAACTCGCGGTCAAGTACAAGTGCAGCGTGGGCACAGTCAATAAAGCCGTTTCTCTTCTCGTGCACAAAGGATTGATCGAACGCAAAACGCGCATGGGCACCCGCGTTCTCAGCAATACGATTGTCGGCACCGGAATCAAACTCGACGCCTACGCCTTCATCTGCCCGAGCGACCAGCATGAAGGGGTGTGGCGCGCCATGAAGGGATTTCAGTCCGCCGCGCAGGCGAAAAAACGCCGCATGTTGATGCTCACGTCTGGATCGGATTATCAAAAAGAAGTGGAGATCATCGGTCGCCTCACGGAATTCGATGTCCAAGGCGCAGTACTCTATCCAGTTGTTCCTTCGTTCAATGAGCTGGTCCACTTTTCCGACATCTTGCAAACCTCGAAATTGCCCGTGGTGCTAGTCGGTGTCGGGTTGCCCGGCCAAGGAATTTCCGGAGTCTCAATCGATGGCTTTCACGCGGGCTATACCATGACCCGCCACTTGCTCGACAAGGGACTCAAACGCCTGGGCTTCCTTGCCTACCGCTCGTGGGCCGTGTCGATCCGGGATCGCTATCAAGGCTATAAATGGGCGCTCTCCGAGGCGGGCATCCCGTTGGATGAAAATCTGGTTTTGTTAAGTCCATCCATGCATCTCGATTTTGATAATCCGCTCAAGGAATCAATCGACCTATCCAGTCAATATCTGGAACAAACACAAGACCTCGGACTGCAAGGCGTCGTCGCCGCCTCCGATTTCATGGCACGCGGCCTGATCAATGTTGCGCTGGAAAAAGGAATTCGCATTCCTGAAGATCTCTCCGTCACCGGCATCGATGACTACTCCCTCGCCAGCGAAGGCCCGGTCAAGTTGACCACTTATCACGTGCCCTACGAAGAAATGGGACGACTCTCTTTCGAGATGCTGGAGTCGCTGCTCGAAGGCAATCCGGCCACTCCATCCGAAAAACATGTGCGCGGGGAGCTCGTCATCCGCGACAGCGCCTGATCCCCCCCTCTCTTCATCGATCTATCTTCGAGATATGTGACGCTGTCCCCCGCTTTATGCATCCTGCAGTAGCCATATCACGTCCTCCTCATACAGTTCCATAATATTAAACTTGAGATGGACTCCCTACCCCAAATATGGGCCGGGAGTCTTTATTTTATGAAGCGGATTATGTTTCTATGCATTGTTCCAATTTTAATTCTTCAAGCAAATACGCGTCCAGTAGAGGCGGTTTTTTTCCAAGCCGAATTTGATGACGCAAAAAAACTTTTACTGCGCTTTCTCAAAAAGAACCTACTTATGATAACGTATTTAATTATTTAAAGTCGACTGCCAGTAAAGGCAGAGAAGAAGCCATACTTAATCAATGCCTTTTAATTTTGAAGTATTCGCCTGACTACCGCCTAAAAGACATTAAAAATAAGGTTCTGGAATGCGCTGAGCGTAATAAAGAGAGTGCATTGGTGACTTATGCATGCGCTCAGATCCTTGAGCCTGATCTTTCGGCAATTAGTTTATATACTAAGCTAGCCGACAATGAGATTTTCTCAATTACCATGAGATTATTGTCCGCGAAACGGCTGGTTTATTTAGGATCGGAAAAGTCAGTAAATCCGAAAATAATAGCAAAAGGTTTTCTAGCAAAGAATAGTGCGGACAATTTGACCGCGCAGGAAATCCTTAATAAAATTAAAAATCTAGATCCGACTAGAGCGAAAGCTTTCTCTCAAGAATTAACAAATATCTTAAAATCTGAAGGACTGAATCAAGAGAAGATTCATTCATTGGGATTATAGGAAAGATCGTCTATTCGCATGATTTCATGCAGGCGTCCGCTACCGTCCGTGCAGGAAGCTAGTTTGCTCCTCAAGAAAAAAGGAATTATCAAAAGTAAGCGCTGTAAGCGTCACGCTAGTGACCTTCTTGACATAGGGAAAGTGTAGACGTCGTAGGAGTAGTGGTACGACACTTACGATAAATACGAGAGACTACGCAGCCTGAGCATTAGCAGTAGATCGTAGTGTTTGCTGCGGTGCTTTCGACTAGGCCTCGGGCGTGACATCTTTGATCTGCCAGTAGGGTCATGGAGGGGCGCCGGGTGAGGACATCGCGCAGGTAGGAGTACGGATCGATGTGGCGACGGCGGCAAGCATCGACGAGGGTGTAGAGGATGGAGCTGCGGCCGACCGGCGTCGGCATCGCCGAAGAAGAGCCAGTTTTTCTTTCCGACAGCCGTGGGGCGAATCGCGTTTTCGACGTAGTTGTTGTCTATCTGGACGATAGAGCAGATTCGATTTAGGTAGTCGCAAGAGGTCAGGAGCAATGTGGAGTCAGCGATCGTAAGAACTCCAGTGAAGATTGACACACCCCGGCGCTCCGTGCCCCCCTCTTGATAGAGGGGATTCATGCTAGCGAAACTCCCAGTTGCTGAAATCCCCTCTATCAAGAGGGGTTGTCAAGTCGCGCTGCCCTTTCCTAAGCTTGCTCACATTAACTACTTATTACTACTTAGGCAAGCGCTATGTAGTAGACTTCAGTAACAAAAAGCAAGCCGCTGTTATGCACTTCTTCTTAAAAATGGTATGCGAAAGATATAATCCATATCTCATACAAAATCCGTGTCGTGGGATGATTGCAGAATCGTTCTTATTATTTGTCACGATTCTGCCATACGGCTTTATTATCGCGCGTAATATTTACAAGGTTACCGGATGGCCCATATTCGAATTTAGTTAACGTATCATCGACATTTTTCTTACTGATAAGAAATCCGCTATCGCTAAATTGATATTGTTCAGCCTTACCATCTTGGTATTTGATCGCAATAATTCTTCCTTTTTCGTCAAACTCTTTAACCCGCTCCTCTCCATTTATAGATTCAATTTCTCGAATGACATTTCCAGATTCATTGTAGCTAAACTTTCGAGAATAGATTTCTGAATTTTGAGATTCTACCTCAAAGCTCTTTAGGGCCGTTTTAAATGCAAATAAAAATCGTCGTGTGATCTTTTTCCCATCGCTACTGACATATACATCATAGCCTTTATCCTTATATATATTATAAGACTCGCTTTTCCCATCCGAAAAATCTCTTTGTATAGCCAATATCTTACCATCACCCCCCTTTTGCACTCGATATCTAGACAAAGAATCCTCCAAAATTTGGCCTGATTTGATATCCCAAGAGCCAATTTGTGATAGAGGAACCAAGCTTTTAAACAATTGAATTTGTTGTCCCTTTAGTAGATATGAAAGATCCAGGATGACTTGATCTCCTTTTTGAAGCTGTTGAAGACATGGTTCTGTATACCAAGGTACATTTCCAAAAATAAGTTCTGTTTTCGAATGATGTATCTCATAAATTGCGCGATTCCCGGTTCGTGAGTAAGAAGCCAATATTTCGCCAAGATCACTCTTAACAACTCGAGAATTGGGACTTTCTTCGGACCAACGTATTACGCATTTATCCCTGACCAACATTTCACGCAATTTGCCAATTCGAAAAATAAACGATACTCCCTGACTGCTTTGTAACTTTAATTCTTTCTCATTGATCGGAGTAGCCCTCCAATTCGGCCCGCCTAATGGATTGACTGATATAAACTCACTCGATTTGAACTGAAAAAGATCTATAGTTTCGCCCCAAGGCATTCTTACTACCATGTGCTTTTCATCAAGCAGATATGCCGATGATTCAAAAAGAGGCAGAGACCATCCTCCATTCATTAGAGATGAAGCAAATTGAGGCGAACTAGATAAAGTCAAATAGGTTGGGAATGTCACTCCTCCAAAACGTAAAATACCAATCGGTTGAGCAAATTGAAAAAAACCATACTCATCGCAACTTCCCAATCGATTAGTATCACGCTCACCAAGCCATATGTCCTGAGAAATCAGGCGAGAAATAGATACGCAATATATAAAAAACAGTAGCGCAAAAAGACATGCCTTCTCGCCTTCATTTTTGCGCATATATTCCTTTAAACAAACCAAAGACCATAGTGGGACTTCGAAATATCTATTATCTGATGGTTAGTTTGTTTATGATTAGAATTTCTTTCTATTGTTAAAAAATAGCAGTATATGAATGAAGCATTTAATGATTTGTAATGATTTAAAAAGATATCAAGAACCTCGCCATATGGCTTATTATTATACAAACAGGCTGTAATAACTAATCGCTCTAAAAAGTCCCCGCCTTCTTCTATCCGATGCTTACTTAATAAAGCGCACCTCGTGGACATAGAAGGCAATAATATATCATTTACAGATTCTAGAAATAACAAGTTTTTATCTGTCGCCAATCCCGTACCAATAAATTGAATGATTCCTTCTGAATTAAGTCGCTCTTGACCTAAGCTTACTATATTGGAGGTTAATGCCAGCCCGTCACTTCCTCCATCTGCCACAAAGGCTGCGTTTAATTGAGGGGGAATGGGCAATAGCGGCGGATTAAATAATATAAGATCGTATCCACCGGAGCTATGAGCGAGGAAGTCGACAGCATCTTTGTTGAAGATATTGATTTTTCCTCCGAGGCCGTTCATGCTGCAATTAAGTTTTGCTATGCTTGACGCTTCTTCAGAGATCTCGACAGCGTCGACTTTTTCAGCACGTAAACTCGCCTTCATGGCCTGAATCCCTGACCCCGAGCAAAGATCTAAAACTTTTTCTTTGGCTCTAGACGATTGAAAGACTGAAAGCGCGATACTATCATCACCAAAATATGTTGAAGGGTTGCGAGATACTTGAAAAAAGAAATTCAAGCCAGAGTGTGACGCTAATATGTACGAATTGGACTTAAATCCAAGCTTAAATTGCGAGATAACTTTGTTCGCTAAGAGCACATCAACGCATTCCTTTGTCAAAATCTCTATCACTAAACCCGAAGGAACTTCTATTGAAAGTAAAAACAACTCAACTAAGGCTTTTAAACGAAGAGGTAAATTTTTAACAGCTAGGTGCCAATCAGCAAAACGTAAATTTCCTTCCCCGAAAACCAAGTAGAAGTTAAAGAAGCCCTCACGCTCTAAAATCTTATTTAGCTTTGTCGGAGCATCCATATCGTCACTTTTTAAATACTTTGTTAGCCGCGTCAATAAATGCCTTCGGCTCTTGTGGTGATATTGCAATTTTTTTATCAGAAAATTCTATTAATACCGTCTTGTTAGGATCGGAAACGAAGGCCGTATAAGCACCAACATCTTTTGCGTAGAAAATTCCGCTAAATGAAAAGACTCCTCCTACACCATTTCTCCTACTCGATGCCTGTAACAATGTGGGCTTTACATCGATCCGAACGTTTCCATCCACAGGAAAATTATATTTGAAAAATTTTGTCTTAATTTGAAGCGTATTGGTATCGATGGTATAAGCAACTGGTTTTTTTCCATATAACCATATAATTGCTCCGATCGCAAAAATACTATAGCCAATAGCCCAAAATAGCATGGTATTATTACCCGCTTTTACGCCTGACATAGCAGCCCATCCTAATACAACTGCCACGAAGACGAGTACAACAATACCTAATATAGTAATAGAAATTACGCCGCTCGCTGCGGCGGGAAAAGTTTCTCTTCCAATCATGTTAACAATACCTCGTTAATTAAGATGCGCGCCTTATTCCGATTGTAATTTCGACGCGGACAGACATTGTAATTTGGTGAACGCAACATGGCTACCTGCGGCATTAGTGCGGGCTCTGCTTTACTATCGCTATCTATCATTATTGCAGCCAATAACACATCCTCATCCGTATAGGAATTCTTCGCTCGTGCTCGCAAATTTAAGTAATCTGAATATACTTTCGATACATCCTTCTGAAAAGCAGCCTGAAGAGACGCATTAGCAAGCGGAGTCGAAAGCATCTTCATCAATCTATCCATGCCCAAATAATGCAATAAAGATGGGGCTGTATCAGCTAACATTCCCCCGATTAGTAGCGCATCAGCAGAAGTGGGGTTAGTATTGAGAACATCGTTCTGATACGCATTAAAAGACGATGAAGAAGAAAGCTTAAAGACGCACGCCTCCAACAATCCCTCCAAAATAACTGAAGTCCCAGAAAGCAAATCTGTCGTGCACTTTGATTGAAGTTGAATTTTCCACCCATCACCGTCCACCTGCGAACATACCTTGTAAGGATCCCATAACTTAAAAGTTACCGGATTCAATGCTAGTGCACGGTGAGAGAATGCAAGAAGTCCACGCTGAAACTCGAATATCTTACGCTGAGCAAAGCTATCCATGGAAATATTTTCCACGTAGAATAGAGCATCTTTATAGTGAAAGGCTACACGATTCCCATGTTCCTCGGGATTTGCAATTGGAACAACTCCCAGTAGAAATAGATCTTTTTTAGCGCCGGTAAAATTTGGAGTCGAAACAATTAACTCGTAAACACTTGATTCGAGTTTTCGCAATAAAACTGTAATTGCTCCTCCAGTCAAATACATACTATAGCAACTCACAGCCAATGAGTTAAGCACATTAGAAAGGGTTTGGGGAATTTCGAACTTAGGAATCTCAACAAGAATTTCCTCCCAATTTACAGAACTAGAAAGATTTTCCTTGCGGGAAGAAAGCTCAATTGAATTTCCCACTTCCAAACCAACTGCGGCCGCCAAAGTACCACTCAAAAACTCTCTTCTATTCATATCAGTTTCCTCAGATAGAATCTAAACAACCCACGTACCGTAGTAAAGATCGCTAAGATCAACGATCGAAATCCCGCGCTTTGGACCGATTCTTGCTGTATACATATAGCAAGAATCCACTCCCTCAACCTCCGCTATAGACTGCAATGCTTCAGTTGTCAAGTTAAAATCACGATTTCCATTATATTTGCAAAGCTGTTCGATGTTCAGATTGAATATAAAGCTTCCCCTGTTACGTCGAAAGTCATGGCGGGAAGTGACAGTAAATATTGCTCCTAATTCACTTTTATTAAGGAACTGAGAATAATACGAATCGATATATTGTTGAAATGAGGTACCATATCCCAAGCCAATTATTGTCAATTCCGAGCTGCTATTTCCAGCCGTTAGGTTCGTTCGCGTGAATTCGCTCAACAACCATCTAAGGCGTTCATTACCATCTTTTCCTCCAGAGAGAAAATTAGGCAAATTAATCCCTGCCGGCTCGATAAAGCCTATAATATAGGCCAGCGCCGTCGAATTCTGCACATTAAAGTCTAAAGCTTCGTGAACACGCATTTCCGTGGAAAGAAGCTCGGAGTTACACTCAATTAGTTTACGAGAGACATTGGGGGCGACCAAAATTCCGTTCCTTGAGCCATTAAATACCGATTCAACTCCAATGTCAGAACCAATGTACATGCAAGAATCATTTTTTTTAAGAAATGCGAATGATGAAAAGTGCCGCATAACTTCACCAGCAAGCTTTGTTTGTAAAGCCTCATAGTCGCCAAAAAATGGAACTCCAAATATCGAGAGAAGACAGAATTTGCTCGTAATCAGGTCATCGCTCGCATTTTCTACAACCCCATAATCTATTAAACGTGGAATCGCATTTCTAATCTCGGGAGACTTAAATTGGCCAACATCAATTGATTCTCCACAAAGAAACAGGCTCCAAGCGAGAAGAGCATCCCCGTCTAATTTAGACTTAACGCGCAACCAGTCATGGCGACGAAGATTTAAATCTCCAAAGCTTGCATAAAGAGAAAAATAGCCTATCGCACGGAGCTCGGACAAAAGACAAGGTAAAAGACGAGTCATTAGCGCGCAAGCTCCAATAATTCTTTGGCTTGTCTATAGTACATATCTTCCCCCGCTTTAACATCAAGACTCGATAAGGAATCGAATAACGACGGAGCACTTCCCGTCAAAAGCTGTCTTGAATATTGGAGAATTAATTTATCTCTAAAGGGTGGGGGATTGTCTTTTAAAACAGACCGAATTTTGGGATTAGCATAAACAGCCCGACATGTTTCACATATATGTGCATCGTTCGCTACACAATCTATAGAATCGTCGATACATTTAGCATATTGCATCACTTTTCTTGGTCCTTCTAAATGAATCCAAATTTTAATGAAATCATCTGGCACCTGTTGCAGTATTTTGGCAATCGAATCTTTTCGTAAATCACCAAGATGTAATTCTGGTATATATTCTAGACTAAGACCACAACAAGCTACAAGATGTTCGCTGGGAGTGATCGCCAAAACGCGCAAAACCGTTGGACAACTACTACCAGCAGAAGCAATGGCATCTACATATGCACGATTGTACTTCAAAGAAGAACTTCCCTGGAATTTCATCCATGGAGATGTTACAAATCTAATGCGACCTTCTTCTACATATTTGTTAAAACGATGATGTTCGATAAAAGAGGAAAAACTAAATTGACTTCCTTTAAATAACTCTACCATAATTGCGACCCTAAGACCTGCGTCAGCCGCCGCAATAGCACCGTTTCTGACGTGCTCAATAGGCACATATTGAGAGTGCATATCTCCCGTAGAGAAATTAGCTTCCTCCAATCCTCTTTGAACTAACTTATCGATGCGCTTACGCGCTCGTTGCTCTGAAGTAGCCCAGTATCCATTAGAAACAAATCGAGGGATATATTTGAATTTAGCAGCATGTCCAACCAGCTCATCCAATTGATCCCCCAACAAGAAACACTCTCCTCCAGTAAATACAACTACGCGAAGTCCTGCAATTGCGGTACTCTCTTCGATGTATTTAAATAGATTGGGAACCGGTATTGCCGCATTTTGTTTGGGAGAACAGGTAAAACAGCAATGATCACAAGCCGCAGTACACTTATGCGTTACAATCAAAGATAGAGTATGCGGCAGTATTGTCATTTTATCTCCTATTCATTACCTCCTCCAACCCAAACCCACGCAGTAACCCAAAGCTTCACTAATGTGATTACACTAGTCTGAACATTTATATTAACTAATATATTTACATTTAAGGCAAGAAATGTATTGTTAGCTACCTGCGCCTTTCTTAGGCTGGGACGGATATCTGGAATTCCATATTTGGCTTGGTTTTCGCGAACAATATTATGGTATGCGATAATAAAATTCATCGCCCCGGGATATAACTTGTAAATCCCTTCAAGGGCACTATTGAAATCCATTAATATGATCTTATAGTCTTCATCATTCCTGCAAAGCTCTACCCTAGCATTTAATCCGGCTATAATTTTCTGAACGCGCGGGTCAGCCATCATTACGGCATACTCAAACGCTCCAGAAGGCAAGCTATTTTCGATTTCATACTTTTCTCGCGCAATCCTAGTTTGTCCGTGCCTTTGAATAAGCGCCAGTCTGGATGATGGCGCGTGGGACATTCTAATAAAATCGTCCACTGCGAATAAGTTAAATTTCTTCGGTTCAATTGGGTCGATTAGCGGCGTCTCCATATTTCCCTAAGTTTGATTTTGCGAAGGCACTTTAGAAGGAACCTTGAGCTCCAACATTTCTTGCAAAGCCTGTTCAAATGTTTTCTTTTTGTCCAGCAAGCTCGGGGAAGGTAATTTTGGAATTTTTTCCTTTATGACTTTTAAATCGAAAGATTTATAATCAAAATTGACTTCCGTTAAAATACCATTGGCATTTTGCGTGATTCGATTGACCTTCCCATCACCTCCAATCCGCAGTTGGACCGTTAATTGAGACACGCCAGGCGTCCCAACCCCCTTCGAATTTAGTTTTCCAAGATCAATATCAAGATTCACATAAATGTTGCCATCTTCTCTTCTAAGACTGGAAGCTTTAGCATATTCTAACATGCCTCTAACTTGGGAAGTAACATCATGACCGATTTTGTCCCGCATTTCCTTTAAGGAACTTTTATTCGCAAGCACAACAACCCTACTAGTCAATGGGAAGAACGCCAGAATATCCTCATTTTCTTCATATGCTATATAACTATAGTACGAAGGAACATCTCCCTGCACTGTCATTATCCATTTTTTTGAGCCATCTTCAATGAATTGAAAAAATTCACTGTACTCGCGACACATCGGCGAACTTGTCCTATAAATGACGTATTGATTGGGATGAGCCTTCTTCCAAGCATCTACTAAATCCAAGACTTGCCCGATATTGCTTTCTTCCGCCCAGACCCCATGAAAGCCGAAGGATAATAAACAAATAACGAACACCCTTAACATTAAGCTCCCCATCATGGAGCTGGAGTTTATTGTTGGATATTTCAAATTTTCAAGAAAAATCTTCTAGTTTTTTTAAAACTATCCATTATTTCGAAGATCGGGCCTTATCAATTATCCGCATTGCCTGTGAGACTTACCGCCTTCACGCAGATATTCTCGGTCACGAAGCAGATGAATCTACTCTAGTCAGCGCATTCCATTTCAGACCTGACGTATTGAGGATTTACTGGGTCGTATTAGAAAGATACTCTTACTTGGCGTTGTAGCTTATGCGCTTAAAATATAAATTGGGTCCAATTGGGAACGAAATCGCCGACACCTTCGAGTTGTGCAGTAGAGGCAGTTTGTTGCCATGCTGCAATTGATGAAGATTGGGAAAATTCCCCAAGAATGACGTATATTTTCTTAGTTGCTTCATTGGGAAGATTCAAATCCTCCGGACGATAATTAGGATTCAGTAAGACACTGTGATCGGCCTCGGAAATGATTTTAGCAAGTTTAGGCTTATTGAAAACCGATCCCGCAACAAAAACCACCTTTCCGCGAACATTAAAAACAAACTCTATAGATTCAGCTATGCCAATAGCGGATGATTGAGGCGCAAGCGAACGAATTTTTCTTCCATAATACTTTCCGGTTATTTTAGAATCTATGACAAGAATTTTGGATGGATTGCCATCCCCATAGATAACCAAGTCCGAACTATGGCGCACAAGACTCTTTTCACATTTCCCCGATAGATAAAAAAATGCAGAAATAAAAACGTCCGTCGCTATAATTATTTTCCACACCCAACGGCTTGGCCATGCCTCAGCATTGACTCGCACGATCAAAATGCTGGTTAACGCTAAAACGGGAACGATCCAAAGACATGGCGATTCCGCTACAGAGCTAAATATAGCTGCAACAAAAAATACAAGCCACATACCTAAAGGAATGACAAACCATCGACATTTCCTTATAGGCCAACAAAGAGTAAAAACCAACAACCAGGTCAGAGGATATAAAATTCGTAACGGCCAACCGAATTCGACTAACCAAGTGAGATGACTGTTAACTAAAGTACGGTAGCTTTCTGAACGATTGAGAGGTTGGTACCATTGCATGTAAGCTTTTCCCGCATTACCCAGCCCCCAACCGCCCGGAGCATCCACCATCATTTTTGGGGCCATTTTCCATAATTCCAACCGATTTGAAATCGAACGATCTTCGGTTCCTTTTCCGTAGCGTTCGTGAGCGCTGAGATAGATTGACACTCCCATCATTATCCAAACAGAAGCCGCGATACCTAACGATTTGCTTTTTGGCCAAGGACGTTTAGCAAACAATGCCAATGGAATGATTCCTGCGGCCAATGCGATAAGACCGCCCCGAGAAAACGTGTGGATTAGGCAAATACCGAAGCTCGTAAAAAGCACCAACGCCGCCCAAAATCCCCATCTGCGAACATATGCTAGTCCCCATACCGCAATCATCAGCATGGCAATCAGGGTCGCTGTTTTATTGGGATTTCCAAATCCCCAATCCATTCTCCAAATTCCTTTATAAAAGAAATCCGGCATATTTATTTCCTGTCCCAAGCTTCCGCGAGTTCCTTTGTTGGCAGCAGTACGCGAAAACCTACTGGCACCATATTTTGCTGGGCAAACGGGTACATCTCCTGATTCACAATATCGCCAACAAATGCCGGGGTGCGAAATGCTTCTGGCCATGGCTGCAAAGCAGCACCCTCATGAAGTTGCAGAAGAGGTTTGTAATTACCAAAAGCGTCCCTGAGACTCGTTTCATAAGCTTCACGTTGATCTTTGACGCTTAAAGCATATTCGAAAAAAATTCGCCCGAGATTTTCGGCATTGGGATGACCTTGATGACCAAGGCCGACGATGGCCTTATAAATCATCGGATATCCCAGTTCTCTACATTGTGTGTAATACCGTTTGGAGCGTTCATATCCACTTTCCAGTTCTCCGGTTGTCAAACACCAAAGCACCCGATTCCCTTCGAGCGTGGGCTTATCGAAGCTGCTCGGAATATGTGCATGTACCGCCAAAAAATACTGTGGCTGACGCAGAGCCAAACGCAACGCGTATTGAGCCGAACCAGAAGTTCCACGCAAGAGAAAGTTATGATCGGGAATTCCATATTTTTTGTGGAGTTCTTCGATGCCTTTTGCCCAAGCTTTTGCAACTTCATCCAAATTTTCGTCCATGGCGCGGGTGACTTCTTTGCTTTGCTCGTCCCAATTTTTGCCAGGATTCCACAAGCTACGCGATCCCCAGCAAAGAATGATAAGCTTGTGTTCCTGGGCAAATTGGATCAATCCGCCTACTTCCTCGCCTGATTCCAACCCCTGAAGTTTTCGTCTGATGCTTTCGATGCCATTAGCCAGCAGGCACATCGCCAACACGCCTTGGGCTTCACTGGCGTCAGTCATGCCGACTGGGGGACGGACAAAAAGGGTGATTTGCGGTTGCTTATCGTTATTGGTTTTCACCACATATTCAATCAGCGGGTCCATTTCGGCCTTATATTCAGGCCGTTCTTTAGGATTTCGAACTAGCTCTTTTTCAGGGAACTCCAAAAAATTCGGCGATCCATCGTCTGGCCAAATTCGTGCCCCCGCTTCGTATTTGTCACCAATCACCACCAGTACTTTCCAGTCGTTGCGTTTTTGTAGATTTTCAGGAACAGCAAAATAAAGGTCCGTAGGATCGTTCTTCTTGAAAAAAAACGGCATTGGAAAGCTAGGCATTCTTCCCCCGGAAATCTTGGGAGTCGGTTCATATAAGGAAGCCAGCAGCTTATTGTCCCGGTCATAAAAGTAAGCCTTGCAAACCATGCCGGAAGAGCGAATTTGCTCATCAGTCCGAATCCGCACGGTGAGACAAGGAACGAATTTTTTTAGGGTGGTTCTCTTCTTGTTTTCCACCTTTTCGATTTCTTGATAAGCGCCGTCCTTGTCGCGCGGCTCTCTTTTGAGATGATCAATTCTCTCGATCGTAAAAAAGTCCTTTGCCGAAGCAGTATTAGCTCCAAATGCAATGACACCGAAAAAAAGTACCCTCGTGAGGAAATTCATGGTTCGTGAATCTCCTTCCAATTATCCAAAAGTGCTTTGTCGGGCAACCATGCGGTGACAGAAGGCACTTTTTTCACGTCCTTAGAATCTGCCTTGGCTTTCTTATCTATATCTACCCATAGTCCAGCAGCGTTTTTTTCTTCGAGAATCACGTGGAAGTAACTGCGAATAAAATTTTCCACCGTCGGTAACGGTGAGTGCCCGGTTTTGGACACGCTAATCCAAAGCCATGGTTTGCCAATAGCACGTCCTTGTTTAAAATAAATGAGTGACGCTCCAAAGCGTGCATCCTCATCCCCGCAAATCACTATTCCAGGAGGGCAATTTTGTGAAGACAGTGGTTCATTCCACCATCCGGCCGAATAAGCGCACCATGTGACAACCTGTTCGGGTTTCCATTCTTCAAACCGAGATGTGAAATGCGCTCCTCCCGAAAATCCATAGAGGACCAAGGGTAACTCTCGACCATAGATTTTTCGAATGCCGGTCAAAAGCAACTCTCCCGATCCTTGGGAAGCATAATAATAACCGCCTGTATGCGGATCGCCCTTTGAGGCAAAAGACAACCCTACTAAACCGAGTCGATGCGTCTTTGCAAACTCCTGCCAGATTTTTTGTCTAATCAATCCCTCGCCGTTACCGTTATAGCCGGGACAAAGGATCAGTACGGCTTGGGGACGGCGAATTTCTTTCCAATAATAAAGATCGGCCCGCTGAATTTCCGTTGAAGTGGGTAACGAGATTTTTTCAACTACATCTGCCGCACTTGCCATGGCAACCGCCAGAATCCACGCCATCAGAATGCAAGCGGTGCGTGGCATCAGCTTCTGGTCCTCCCCACAAAATACCACGTCAAAAACAGTGCTACGGCAACATGCACCCCAAGAACGGAAAAACTCAATTCATACGGCGCGATGAAAATATCCCGTGACTGCTTGACAATATCGTAATGGCGGGTGCTCTCAAACGTCCGCAGGTAGCCAGACCATCCCCAATAGGCGGCAATGAAGGGACGGCAAATGACCGAGAGCCAATCGGGAAGAGAAAGGGCCGCTCCCGAAAGTGGAAGCTGGAATCCCACCAGATAAATGGCCAGAAGCGAAGCCCGCTCCGGTGTTGGTGCATAGGCCGAAATAGCGAGACAGGTGGTACTCATTGCCAAGGTCGTCGCAAACAGCACTCCGAACTGGGCAAACAGTGAGCCCGGAAACCCGCAGAGTACCTTGACAAACCACGCCATCCAAAAAGCCTGTATCGCACACAATACTAAAAGCTGGAGAAACTTGGTCGTAACGTAGGCAAAAGGTGACAATCCCGCATTCAGCTCCTTTGTCAGAACGTTGCGTTCCTTGGCAATTTCCCGCGCTCCGTTATTGGCTCCTATCAATGTGAGCAGGATCACTTGGAACATGGCCAGTCCTGAAACGAGCGAAGCCGCATGAAACGATTCTTTGAGATAGAGAAGCTGTTCGGCCAGCGTTTTGAGAATGTTCGATTCCAGCGAGAGCGTAAGCTGCCGCACTTGGGGAAGGCCGTTATAGGCAAAGACCGCCACTAACGCAGGGAAAGTAATGATAAGGGCGAGATGGAGCCAAATCTGACCCTTATCCCGCCAGAAAAGTTCCGCTTGGCGACAAAGCAAGGTTGCAAATTGTGACCAACCGGAGGGAGGCTTCGCCGTTTTGAGCAAAGCTGGTTCGGCTGGCAAAATCTCCACAACCTCCGATTCTGACAATTCCACAGTCCTTGTCTGATAAATTTCGTAGAGATCGGTAATCGAACTCACTTCATGAGTTTGCAGCAGCGATTCAAGGCTGCCGTATCGAATGAGCCTTCCTTGGTGCAGAAACAAAATGGAATCGCAATATTCCAGATGATAAGTCGCATGTGTGACCAAAACGACCGTCTTGGAATGTTCATGCGCCAAGTCACGCAACCACTGCATCATTTCGCGATCCGAGAAAGCATCGAGTCCGCTCGTCAATTCATCCAGAAGAAGAAAAGCGGGATCACCAATCAATTCCTCGGCGAGGGCCATCCGGCGCATTTGCCCTCCTGAAAGCGTTTTGTAGGGCTGGCGCAAAAAAGAATCGAGTCGCGCCAGTTGAATAATGTGATTGAGCCAGTTCGCCTTGACCTCGGAAGAAACCGTACTCGGAAGGCGTAGCGCCACGGCGTTGTTCAGGTTTTCCTCAACGGTCAAATCGGGATGGAATGCCCCAAACTGGGGCAGGTATCCCACCGCCAGAGGAAACTCTTCCTTCAAGGTCTGTACGGGATTACCCGCGAGAAAAACAGCTCCAGAACTTGGGGCAATCAATCCCGCCAACGTTTTAAGCAAGGTGCTTTTACCGCACCCCGATGCGCCAATAATAGCTGTAAAACTTCCTGTGGGAAGATCGAAGGAAACGCCTTTTAACAGCGTTTTGTTCCCTGCCAGAACCGCCAGATTGGCGACGTATACCCCGTGATGCCGCATAACGTCATCCCCGCCTCACTGCGCCAGAATTTGTTTGCTCAGGCGATCAATCGCCTGATTGGCTATTTGGCTCGCGGGATAGGAACGCTGCGCAATAGCGTACCATGTCAGGCTAAAACCCAATTCTTTTTTATCTTCCGCTTCCCGTGCCTTGTTGATGGCTGCCACGAATTCCGCGCCTTTGCCGGAGAGATCGCCGCGAAGCGTATTGAGCTTCAAATCGTTCGGCAGGTCTTTAATCGCCGTTTCAACCGTTTCCCATGCACCAAAGACGTCTCCATTGGCTCTCATGAGATTGGCTTTCTCGATGGCCATTTCTGCGTTCTTCACTTTGGTAAGGGCATCCTTCAATTGTTCCTGACGTTTTTTGTCATCCTTCATCGCTGGAGCGAACATGAGCTGTTTGTCGAAGATGGCGCGGTAGTTGTTGTCAGCCACCAAACGGTCAAACTCCGTGAGCGATTGAGTCTGGACATCCTGTGAATTAAAGAAGGTCAGCGCCTTGTCCTTCAAATCGGGATTGCCCGGCCACGCCTCAGCAGCGGCTTGAAATTCCTCCATTGCTTGTTTCAAATCGCCCTGCTGCGCGGCAATCTTGGCCTTGCCCAAACGAAGCTGACTTTCCAGCTTCACAGCATTCACGATGGCCGTGGGCTTGGTCGTATCAAAGTCTGGAGCCATTTTCTTCATGTCATCCAGCAATGATTCGAGGTTGGAGAAATCCCGCGCTTCGATCATATTCTGCATTCTCGCAAGACGCTTGGTGAAGACCTCAACCTTTTTCTTTTCAACGCGAGGCAAGCCGAGCAGGGCCGGATTAAACTCGCTCGTCATAAACGCCTCCTGCAGCCGATCTGTGGCTGCCGCAATATCGTTTTCCTTCAGGTTAGTCTCGAATACGGCAACCGCCGATTGAACATCCCGGTTCATTTCCAATGACGCATTGACCTGCTGTGCCATCGAGACGGGGTATTGGCCTTCATCGAAAATACGCCGCCAGAAATCGGAAGCGATCAAGACGTGACGATGCCGTCCACTTTGGTAAAGAGTGGTGATATAATCCGCAAAATCAGCCTTGGCCTGATCGAACAACTTTTGAGCTTTCAACTCATTCATTTTGATCTTGGCCTTGGACTCAAGCGTGTTGAGGTATTCTTGAGTCAATTGAAGCTTGCCCATGACTGAGCTGGCATCAGGCATGAACGAGCCACCATTTCCGCCGCTCCCGTCTTGATTATTGACATTCATCTGTGGAACGCCGCCATTATTTTGATTCCGGGACGATTTATTGCTATTGCCTTCACGCATCTTGCGTTGATATTCGAGTTCTTGCTTGCGAATATCATCGCTCATCATATCGGCGCTGCGATTAGAGCGATCGATGTCCTGCCGGAGCTGGTCGTTTTGCTTGGAAATTTGGTTGTTCGTCTTGTCTGCATTCCAGATCGATTCAATGCGGTTGGCCAACTCCCAACTGACCCCGGCATCTATCGTCTCATAGGAGGCGAGCTTGTAGAGCTGCTTCCATGCCTCAAATTCTTTTCCCTCCCGTAATAGCTGAAGCACTTTATCGGAGTCGGCGGCATAGGCTTTAAGTTGCTCCTGAGAAACCTCTGTGGTGGCCAGATATTTTTCAAATCGTGCCCGCATTTGCAGATCTTCAATCCGGCCTCCACCCAACGCTTCCTGAGCAATGGCCTTGGACTTGGCAACCTGATTGGCATCCAGTGCTTCCTTGGCCGCCGTACCCTCTTTGGGCTTGCGATTAAAGAGATAATCCAACGCTGATGAGGTTGCAGGTCCAGCGCCGCCATTGTTCTGCTTGGCGGCCTCATCAGAGGCTTTCGCGGTCGTCGCGGCGGGCGCTCCGGTAGAACTGGAGCCGTTCGACGAGGCCAAGCCGGTCGCTGCATTACCGGAAGCGGAGTTATCCTGAGCCCAAACGCTCAGTAACGAGACGGCAAGAAAGAGTGAGGTCGCCAAATGGCGGCTAATTTTTCCGGCACGAATTTGCATAGATCAACCCTCCTTCTTTGACTTCCAGCTCAGCAATGTAAGTCTGCCCCTTGGTGAAATAAATCTCCTTGGCCACCGCCATCGGCACCAATATCGCAATGGGACGGAAATCTTCCTTGGTCGAAAAAAGCATCAACTTGCCCACTCCCTCTTTCCATCCCAAATCGGCCTCGACGCGAAGCTCTGCCCTGAATTTGGAACCCGCCAGCGCACGATGGCTTTCCAGATACTTTGCCACTGGGAATGTTTCCAGTGTTCGATAGGGATCGTTCAAATAGCGCGTGAGAAAGATGCCGCTCACCACGCCAATGATTAACAAAATGACCGCCAATCCGATCGAGATGAAAAGTTTCTGATTTCCACCGCCTTTTTGCGGTACGGCAGCCTGAGCATGGGCAAAAGGTGAAACCACCTTATCCGGTTCAGGTTGCTCTTGTGGCCACGAGGATTGCATGGCGTGTCACGCTGGCAAATTTAGGAGGTTCCATCAAGGAGAACCTTTTCAACAGTCACGCTAATGATAGCGATTCCACGAAATCACCCTTCTCATTTCACAAAATTTTTTAAAGACGGCAATTCTGCAAGCTGGCCTAAATATCCGTTATTTGGGATTATGAGACGTTGGATTCTTACCTTTACTCTGCAAGTTGACCGGCGCACCCGAATGGGCATGAGAACGTCTCTGAGGAAACCGGACATGATCTTTCAATTCATGCTTGAGGTCTTGCCAGATGCTCCACGCACGTTGACGAGTGACGCCATGTGCGCGGGCGCACCAACTCAGGGACGGCCTCTTGCAAGGTAACTGGCCGGGGCTGATGGCCAGTATGATGAGATGAACACGAAGGCCAATTTGCGTCATCCCAGGGCGAATCGCCCACCCGAGAGTACGATTGATCGCCTCCCGCAGCGCCGCAAAATCGGCTTTCTCCTCCTTGTTGACGAGGGGTTCAATGCGATCCACCGGATCGTCAAAATAAGCGTTCGGCGGCAGGTGGTATGGCATAATCATAATTTGCCTCCCTTGCGCACGGCTTGACGCTGGCGGTGCCTTTCCACGTTACCGTTGCTGGCCACATAGTCTTTCACGTCCTGCGGAACAAACCGCACCGCACCTCCCACCAACACGTAGGGCAATCCGTTTTTACGCCGGTTATAGATTGTTTTAAGACTGACTTGCATGTATTGAGCGACTTGCCTTGTCAGCCACAATTGCTCGACGGGAGCGGGAGCCACCAATGGTTCCGGTGAGGGATTCTGCCCGATAGCCGGAGTCTTTTCGGGAGTGGTGGCGTTCGGTTCGATCATAGATTCCTTTCTATTGAGTTTTGTTGTTAAAGCGGAGTCGCCTCGGCGTTTTTGTTGGCTTTATTCCCTTATTTTGACTTGGCTTGGAGCTTGGCCAATTGCCGCTCATTGGCGATGCGGTCTTGGTTCATCTTTTCAGCCAGCTTGCAGTAGCCGCTGAATATCTGCGGCGACAGCTTGCCTTCATGTTTGTTAATGAGACCAACAAGGAACTGTTTTTCATGCCGGTCGATGTCGTAGAGTTGTGGAACGAGTACCGAGCACAGTTTCATGGCCGCCTTGCTCGAAAGAGACATCCGTCCCTTGACCTTGTTGTAAAGTTCCAGGATCGGCATTTCATATTCGTTCGGGTCTTCGGCTTCCATAGCCAGAAGAATGCCCTCCACGCACATATTGACGAACTGGTTGGGGCCTTGGCTGACGACGGCAGCTTTTTCCTGCACGGCATCGATCAGATCAGTGCGCAACACGAGTGTCAGGCGCTTGCGTTTCTTTGATGATTGTTCCATGCACCTACTATTACGGCGCGGAAAAATAAAACTCAAGGACAAAATGACGTGCCATACATGCATAGCATGAAAAGCCCTGCAAAGCGGCGGAAGGCAGCGGAAAACCACGGAACGGCGCGAAAAGGCTCGGAAAGGAATGGAAACGAAATTATTTGTCGCCATGCCCGCGACATGGCGATTTTCGCAATCGGAGAACCGCTCAGCGTTCCACTTCGGAAATCTCGATGCGAAAAATCGCGGGATCAGAATCGGAAATGTTGGACGGAATGCCCTCGCTTACCCAGCAGAGTTCAAACTTTTCAATCCGCTCATGGACCGACTTCAGGCATCTCCCCTTCACCGAAACGATGCAATGCGTATAGTAGAGGGTGATCTGGGTTTCTTCCTTGTTCATTTCGGAATAAAGCAGCCACGGATAAGGAACAAACCGGCGATAGGTGGGCAGATGGAAGGTGATGCCGGAAACATTTCCATGCACATCGGAATCGTAATAGTGTGGTCTGTCCAGAAAAGGATGGGGTGCCGTCATAGAGTCCTCCATGTTTGAAATTACAAGCCGAGGCTTGGCCCCTGTCGGTGAGGAGGCGGATCGGGGAAATGCCGTTGCGAGGGCTTGGGAATGATTTTCTTGGGAGCCAGCTTTGGGAGAAGTTTTTCCGGGAGCGATTCTTTCACGATCTCCTTCACGGCTTGCGTAACTTTGAAGGGCTGTTTGATACGTGGGGGATGTTCCACCACTTTCTGAATCAGACTCTGTTTTTCCTGCATGGCCGGTTTCACCGCCGGGGTCGTCTTTTCCTGAGCCGCTTCCTTGCCCTCGACCGTTTGCGCCGGAACTTCCACGACGCGCGAGCGTATGGCCTCGAACCGGGCGAGTTGGGACCTCACCTGTTCGGCGACTTTCTGGAGGGAGAAACGCGCCGTGAATTCCTTGCCCCATTGAAATGCCTTCATAACCAATGTGGCGTTGTCAACCCTTGGAGCGAGCGGAACGACCGCAGGCGCGACCGGTTGTCGTTCCAGATGGAGCGCGGAACACTTGATATTGGAACGTTGGATCAATTCGACATAGAGACTTTTGTTTTCGACATGGAGCTTGAGATTGTCAACGTGGCGCGTGCCTTTGACGTGAAACGCTTCCTTGTTGGCCATGGAGGAAGCCGAACCGTTATCCTCGATTCCACGCACCTGCATGCCTTTCAAACCCTGCGCCTTGTAATCGGTGAGACAATCGCCTTGCCGGACACGGCCATCCGTTACAGAGAGCTTTAATCCACTCTTGAAATGCACCGTACCGTCCTTGACTGCGGAGATGATTTGCCGCGATCCTTTCTCAAAGACACGAGTGTCCTGTTTGATTTTTTCCTGAAGGAGGAGGGTTTCACCGGAACCACGCTCGATGCGCGACGAATCAAACACCGCCCGAACCTGCGTCAATGGTATCTGCCGTGATTGATGCTCACGAGCCACCACCACCACCGCGTTCGGGAGAACCGACGCCACGGGAGCACGTACAATCGCCCCGCTCCCTTTGTCTTTGAATTCCACCACATCACCCACGCGATAGAATTGCGAGGACTTCAATTCCGCAGGCTGCAATTCCCGTTTGAGATGCACGTCCAGAAACGATTGCCCATCGCTCCCGTTTTTTTCGAGGTGCAGGGAGTGAATCCGCTCGGCCAGCGCGTCGCTGATCCGATGGACAGATGATACCGCCACAATTTCCTGACCCGCCGCACGAGCCTCAACAATTTCTTTGGCCACTTCTTCAATGGCAACATCGGGAGCGGTCTCGCAGACCATGCCCCGGTCCATCATCTTTTGCACCGCATCGGCAAACTTGGAATCATCACCCGACGACAAATCCGCCGCGAGCTTTTTATCCTCACTGCGAAGTTGCCGCCGGGAAATGGAAGCGCGAGGCACATGCATGCCGAGTTGCAATTCCTCCTGAAGCAGTTTAATAGGCTGACCACGGCCCACCGCCGCCATTTGTTCGGTATCGCCTTGGAAGATGACTCGTGCCCCAGCCCGTTCCGCTTCTCTGACTAATGCGAGTGCTTTGGGAGTGTCGAGCAATCCGGCCTCATCGACGTAAATATCCGCGCCATGCAATAATTCCGAATCCTGACGCGCCCTCACAATCAGCGCATCGACCGTATTGGCTTGAGCGAAAGCACGCGCTACGTCAGGCGCTCCAGCGGCTTCAATCCGAGCCGCTTCATTGCGAAGCACCACCCGCGCTTGCTCGCCATACGGCGCACAGAGGAACACTGGACGACCCGCACGCTGGCTCTCCCCGACGAGAATTTCGAGTGAGAAAGATTTTCCAGTACCAGCGCCCCCGCGAATATTCAAGTAGTGATCGGCCGAAGTGCAGACATACTGGTGAATCGCCGCGAACTGATTGAGCCATTGCTCGGCTTGAGCGCGAGTCAATTCCTCACCACGGGCACGCGCTTGGGCCAGCAATTCCTCCAGTCGTTGCTCCGTTGCCACGAGCGAAGCGGGCGGCTCATAGTTGGGTGTAAGTGGTTCCCTCCGATCCAGCCCCCGAACAATGGTTGTGAGGAGCGTTTTTTCTTCGGAAAGAATCTCCTTGGTTGTCACCAGTTCATGGCCGTCCACGCGCCGGATCATAAAACGGCGATCATCCCGCAATTGTTCCATTAACAGCTCATTGGACACCACGCCGGGAGCGAGCCGGATGATTTCCCCGTGAAGGAGTTCGAGGCGAACGACACTCTGCTTTTCAAAAGCAATTTGAGTGCCCTGTATGATGGCCTCCTCCCTGTTCAATTCCACGTTCACCGCAGAAAGAGCCGGTTTCTCCGCCACTAGCCCCGCTTTCTCCAATCGCTTGCCGACATCTTCCCGCAACGTTTGACTGGCAATCGCCACCTTTTTAGGACGAGTCAGCGTGACGGCCTGTTGATCCATCACATGATCAATCACCTGCCGGGGCTTGCTCTCCGGTCGCCCCATCTTTTCCACCAGTAGATCCGATTTCGCCAATAACCGACGTTTCTCATCTTCCGGTAATCCCACGAGTGCCTTGTGGAGTTGCGCCGGGGTATAGCCGCGCTTGAAGAGTGCCTTCACCGTTTTGACCTGATTGCCCCGTTCGCTGAAAAGAGCGAGGGCGTCAGCCGGAACTTCCTTCAACCCAAAGCCAGCGGCGGCGGCTTCCACGTGATAGCCCAGCTTCGCCATGCGAGCGGCGAGGTTATTGTGAATCCGCGCGTCCAGCGTTTTGCGCAACTCATGCATACGCCCGTAATGAAGGGCCAGGTAGCGCTGCCGCTCCTCATCCCACGTGACGTTTCCAATCAGCGCATGAACATGGAAATCGGGATCGTTCGTGCGGCTGGTTTCATGCCGGAACAGAGCGGCAATCATTTCTCCCGTTGGCTTGGTGATTTCCAAGTCGACCAAGGAGCCCCGACGGTCGCGCACATCCACGAGGGTCTCAAACCAGTTTAACTCTTCTTTAGCCGCAGCGTAGAGTTCGCCTTTCACCCGGTCATCCAGAGCGGCCACGACGCTCACCGCCTTGGGGGCGCTATAGGTGAATTCAATGTATTTGATCTCGGAGGTGCACGGACGGCCCGAGACCGCGCCAAGCGCCTCCAGATCGCATTCCACGAACGCCGTGAACCGTTCCCGCGTAACAACCGCCCCATCGAGTCCTAATCGTTCCGCGACCCGGCCAATGAATTGCCCGCGATCGATTTCTTCCGATGCCGCGTAATAGTCGGCCACGTTGAGATGAGCTTCAAAATAGGCCAATGCCCCGCTGGCCGATGCGCATACCGCTTTGGAGATCATAAAAATAATGATAGACCATAAACGAAATAATTCTATAGAAGTTGCGCGTTAAAATAGAAATAATTCTCTATTACCGATCATTGCCTATCTATACTTAACTATTCTATAGGAATGCTCATTTCCTCTCTATTCCACTCGTTACCGAAAGACCAAAAGAAAGACCAAACCCCAAGACAAAGAACCCAATGAAAACTTAACCTCAAACTCAAAAAACAAACCAAAACTAAAAACGCAACCTCAACCCAAAACCAAAGAAAAAAGGAACCACACCAAGAAACCCAAAAAGAAGAAATAAAAACTAAGCACACATGTCCCTCTTGGCCTTTTCAGGCCGAGAGGAAGGCGGATTTTGTTCTCAGAAGTTATCACATCGCAAAAAGTGACATCTCTCCACCTGATAACATCTGATAACTCATAGAGATACCTGATCATTTCTGATGACGGGGGTTGACGACACGCCCTTATATATATGCCCGGAATCTCTTTTCACAGCAAACTGGAGCCGTATTTCGATTTTATCATGGAAATGCGACGCAACCGTGAGACTTGGCAGGCAATTGTCGAAGCTTTGGCCGCCAAGGGTGTCAGCACCAAAAAACAGTTGGTTTACGCTTTTATCAAAAGACGGCTCAAACGCCGTTATCCGTTGGGCGTTGTCACCGCAAAAATAACATCGCCAGCCAAACCGCACCAATCCCAAGCGGAGCCACCGGACTGCGCCGCGCCCGAATTGACGGCAGACGCAACCCCACAAGATGAGTTTGCGTCCGACCCGTTGACACGACCCGCTCAAGGGAAGCCCAAGAAGTATTGGGGCCAGCTTTGAATCCAAACAAACAACCGAAAGGAAAATAGTATATGTCAGATATTAATCATCGTCTCATCACCTGCTTTCAATCCAGCGGTCGCATCGGCAAATCGACCGCGCTCGAAAGCCTCATCTCATGGGCACGATTCGCCGGGATACCGATTGCCACCGTCGATTGCGATGCCGAGCACCGCACGTTAAGCAAACGGTTCCCCGAAGCCGCCTTTATTGACGCCACCAGCTCCCATGACGAGTTTTTACAGCTCATCATGGCCTTGCCCGACATGCCAATGGCCGTGGCCGATTTCCCGGCACAAGCCACCGACTTCCTGTTGGGGGCAGTAGAATCGCTGCGTGTTCTGGACGCATTGGAGGCGAGGGAAATACGCCTGACCGTGCTCATGTTTGCCGCCGATGACCCCACCGCGACGGCGAGCATGGCCAAGACGTACCGCGCCTTGGGAGATCGGGCGGATTACGTGCTGGTCAAGAATCCGGCCCGGTTCCGCAGCCATACGTTTGATGAGTCGGCATTGGCCGAAGTGTTTAAGCGCAAGGGTGCGCCGGTACTCGATTTGCCGCCTATTACCGCGACGACACTTCAGGCTATTGAAGCCGCCAGCGCGGAGCAGAAACGGCATTTGACGTTTGCGGAAGCAGCAAAGACTGCATCCATTCCGCAGATTTGCCGGTATGAGATTGAGTTTTACCTGAACCGTTTCTACCTCCAGTGCGAGGATAACGCCAGGATTCTGATACCGGAATCGGCCCCGATTCAAAACAAGGTTGTCCGTCCCGGCACGAAAAGTGTCCAGCCCATTGACGAATTCAACCCGCTCTCCATTCATGAATAACACTCCTCCCAAGAATAACGATGTCGTGTTGAACTTCCTGACCGACGGACTGCCCTCGAAAGAGGGCAGTCTGGTCGTTCAAGCCTATTTCGAGGTGGGCAGTGGCGTGCCCAACAGCGCACCGGTCTCCGCCGCTATCCTGCTGGCTGCTTGCACTCGCAAGATGGCCGGGATTCCAAGCGCGATGAGTGAACTGGTCAAAGAGTTCTGTGTGGTCGAAGGCAATGCGCGGAAACTCCAAGAGGAATCGTTCTGGCGAATCAATCGTGAAGTTGAAAAACTCGTGACGGATTTTCGCAGCGAAGCGACCCGCAGCTCAAACGTCATCATCAAGGCAGTCGAACTGACCCAGACTCAACTCAAGGAGGCCAACCAGACGACTCAGAAAATTACCAGCGAAGCACAGGAGATTAAAACCTCTCTCAACTCGCTGAAAGCGGGCCTGATTGAGCTTACCCTTGATCTCAGCCAACTTCAGCGCCAGTCGAAGCTTCAAAACGAATCGACCGCCCAGATTGCCGAGGCCACGCAAACCATCAAAGCCATTCAGGAGGAAAACCAGAAACTGGTAAAACATCTCACCAAACAAGCGTCCATTCATTGGCTCACCGTTGGCTATATCGCCGGAGCCATCACGCTTGGAGTCAGCATGCAGTTTTCACCGTGGATTGGCTTGGGGCTGTTCGCGGTGGGAACGGGACTGCTCCAGTGGCTTTTCCGCGCAGGCTGGAAGTACTTTTTTGAACAATCCCAAAAACTGAATTAGAAAATTATGAATTCATCATCGGCTACCTGAACCCACCGGAGCCTGCGTGCGTCAGAGCCCGCACCCAGGCTCCGGCCTGCCAACGGCGCGACCCTGAACGGCAGGCTTCGCCGCCCGCCACTCGCAGCTAGTGGCCGGGACGCCTCGCCAGCCGTTCTGAGTCGCTTTCGAGAATTGCCCTGCCCAACTATTCCTTTATCCTATCCGGACGTGATTATGGTCCAATCTTGCTATAACTGGGAGCAGAACGAACGGGAGCATGCCGAGGAACGGCGTGCCACCGCGGAGGCGATCCGTTTCGGCCAAAAGACTCCGTAGCAAATTCAGGAGGAGAATTCTATTTTTCCGATGAATTCAACAATCGAAATTGATTGGGCCGATCTTAACAAGCGCGTCCAAGCCTGATGCTGGGAAAGCAGCAAGACTGTTTTGAGCTAGCCGCTGATTCTTTCTTAATCTCGAAATCCTGCTCGGGCCCTGAATTGTCCGATTATGTTTCCGTGGAATTCCACGGGTTTCTTGGCTCGGGTTAAACGACTTTCCGGTGCCGCTTGCGGTGTCTTCTCCGAACGTTGCGAATCGCTCCTGCCGATGGGGCGAGTTGCTTCCGCGTCCGGGGCGAGTGTCGGATGTTTTCCGCGTTTTGCCCGCCAAACACCCCCTGACTTGTGCGGGGTGTTTGGGAGCAAAACGCTTTTCGCTGGCTGATTTTCGGGAGCTTGGCTTCCGCACGTCTAGTGTCGGCTTGCCGACCTTAAAAAAGGAAAGGCGTTGGAGAATGCGGGCTCTAACGCCGAGGCGATTCAAGGTCCCGTGGGACGAATTACTTAATGGAGTCTAAATGCCTGCAACTGTGGTCGCCTTCTCCAATTAAGCCGGTTGAGAGGCTGGAAGTCGAAAGGCTTCCGTAGTAATTGCGGTCAGAATAGTCTTTTTCAATTCATCCATGATGCGAATAACGGCCTGTAGCAATTCGTTATATTCAACTTCATCGACACCACTGGTTTTACTGCCGTGGGCAATATTGTTCCTGTAATTGAGCAATTTATTGATACTTCCTTCTAACTCGTCAAATAAGTCATGCGGCAAACCAAGACGATACAGATTTTTTCGAAGAACAATCGGCTTTAGGTTCGATTCCATATCGACAAATTCTTCTGGAACAGTCGCTATTCGTTGGCCGAAGTCCCATGCCTTTTCAACGAATGCTCTTTCAATTGCTAATGGTCGCAATTCACCCAAAGTTCGCATTGCATCTGGCAGAAGATTAACCCCTTTATCCGGATTACGAATGGCTTTAAAAATGTCATTAAGCGCAGCTGTGGCTAATGACGGATGCACTTCACAGCATTTCGATTGGCTATTCTCAATAGCGCGGCGGTAAACCTCAAAAGTAAATTGGGCATATCCTTCAAAATGAGAATAGAGCATAACAACCATAGCTCTACGCATGCGGTTTTGCTGCTGCTCGTCTGGCAATGCGGCACATATATTTTGGAGGAAGTGAATTTCCTCCATACGAATTCGCTGCTCTTCTTCCAGCTCCGTTGCCGCGTCCACCATAATTCTTTTTTATGCTACAATTTTAGCAACAGCATTTTCAATAATGGAGATTCTCTTATTAAGTGGGCCAGGAGAATTACGCCCACCACCAGATGACACATCGCGAAAGTCTTGACTGAGACGCGCAAGTCGCAGGGCCTCCTTAAGATTTTGCATTTGCCCAACATCCATCGGATTTAGCTTATCAAGAGACGCTTGTAGACCAAGAGTTACACCCTCGAAATGATATGCACTAAATCCTCGGCTAAGTTCAGAACCTGTCTTGTTAGGGAAAGTGAAAGAAAACTCGCCGGTCGACACTGCAAGTATTCGAAATGTCTTAACGAAAATTTCCTCTTCTTTCGTAAAATCAAATGGCGTTGCTTCAGGGTCCAAACCAGCGATGCTTTCCGTAAATGTATCAATAAACGGACCTACATCATGCTTGAACAAATCTCGCCGATTTTTTAAGCCAAAAAAGCGAAGCACGAGCTCCTGATCAAACTGGTTATTTTGCTGGTCTTGCGTTAGGGACTCGACACAGCATGCGATGTAATCCCCATTCTTGGAAAGTTTGTCGATAAAATCCATGACTTTAGGACCATTTTCGAGCATGCGAATCACGCAGTTCCGAACCTGTTGCGGTGATACTGGTGTCCCACCATCATTCAAGCGCTTAAACATGTGAAATTTTAGCCCCTTGTCGCTTTCTTTTCGAATAACTTGCACGCTTACAGTCGCGCGTTTCAACCGGATCTGAAGCACAGTATCAAGATCTTTCCATTCCTTCCCATTCAACTCCCCTGCAATATCACACCCTTCCAAAGCAAAGGTTTGCGGTTCGGTTATTCCTTTTGAGGTATTATTTAACACTCCTCGGAAATGCAAATAAGTTGATAGCCTCTGGAGTCCATCGACCAAAACGTAGTGTCCTTCCTCTTCTTCCACAACATAGATGGGAGGTACAGGAAGCTCAAGAAGGAGCGACTCGATAAATTGGGATTGTTTGACTAAATCCCAAACAAATATTCTTTGAAATGCTGGTTGGATCTCAAGCTCATGATTTTTATACATGTCGAGCAGTTCATTGAAGGAAAGATCGAGCCGCTTGGTTTTGGCCATGACCGCTTTTTGGTCGATCATTTCCCGTAGAGTTCCAGTTGGAATCGCCATAATATTAGTCCTTGGTAAAAAGAAGTACGCTTTCAGTTGCTGCGCCAGAAGTACGATAGCGGCGAGACATGACGTTTACCTGTCCCATACTCCGAGACAAGGGAAAGTCTTTTCGTCCAGTAAGATTTATTCCCATGCTTTCGGCCATCTCTGCGTAGATTGTGGGCAAATTGTTATGCACGTCTTTATAAAATGAATCTTGAACGACAAGACAGGCCTGTCCAGATGGCTTTAAGCACCGATGCAATTCGAGCATTGAATTATAAATTCCATCAAAATACTGACAGTGTCCTTTATAATAATAGGTCGACGATGCTTTAGATGTATGCTCCTTAACCGCTCTTAAGAAAGACTCGCAGGTTGGTCCCCATCCAGGTAAACACGCGGGAGCTTCAGGTGGTACAGTAGGCGTTCCCAGTAATGACCGACGCAAATTCTCAAATGCATCGCCCTCTGAAAGACCAAGCACTGCCAATTCAACACGCGTAGCTGATGCGTAATCTATTCGAGTGCAGTAAGGAGGAGACGACAAGATAAAGTCAATAGAGGAATCTGGTAAAGGTACTCGCTGAGAAGCCGCTAGACCAATTTTAATTTTACCATCCTTCTCCAAAACGTCGCTATCGAGCGCAGATATCATGGACGAAATCTGCATCAAAAATTGATCTCGAATTGTCCTTTCGGAAGGCTCAAGCTTGGTCGAGTATCCTTTAGGGGCCTTGATCCATGTAGGATTGGAGCTTTCGAATCTCGTCAGAAAAGCACGAATTGTCCGAAAGAGGGCAACATAAAAAAACGCCGCTATATCAGAAAAATCATTCGCTTGGATGTGTTTTTGCATCGGCACCCACTTATCCAATCCAAAAAGTGATTTTTGAAGGCCCTGTTCGATTCGGCGTAGTGAACCTATAGCCTGCGGCTTGAACCAAAGATTTAGAGGATCATCAGATTGAACTTCGTGTCTACTTACAGCGAGCGATGTGATAAGTTTTGCAAGCGGTAATAGACTGGACCTTTCGCGCTTATTGAGAAGGCGCGCTCGCGCTACCACCACCATCACTGGATTCAAATCGAACCCAAAACCTTCATGCCCTTTACCTGCCGTTACCGCTGTAGTAGTGCCGCTGCCGTTCCATGGATCAAGTACACGGCTGCTTGCCGATTTTACAAAATAGTCTAATACAGCTTGCGCGAAGTCAGAAGAAAACCCTGCGTAATAAGGGTACCAGCCGGCTCTGCCGACAGCAGAAGACCGATCACGCTTGGGATTCGGTAAATTATCGAGTACGAGCATTATTGCTATGATGGTTAGTGAAAGGTCGAGATGCAAGCATTTGAAAAGGGCCATTTGGCGCAACCGGGCGAAAGCCCGTACCATTTCCCCGCTCATGGGCACCGCCCGCAGGCCGTTAGGCACATTGGCGGCTAGAGTGGGTTCTTAATCGGGTTAAAATGCCGCCGTCCCGCGCCGGACTGCAGAACGGCGATTGACTGGAACTAGGCGGGACGGACATCAAACCATGCCGTGGCCGCTTCCGGTGTGACCAATTCCCGGTAATGAGCAAAGATCACATCCGGCGAGTTACCCGCTTCCAGCGCGACCCGCGCCGTATCATTCAGGATTGCCAAACGGTACGAAATGTACGAGTGCCGTAATCCGTTCCGCTGCCATTCGAATCCTTTGCAGAACCGAGTTGCCGACCGTTGGGGGTCTCGGTGCAGGCAGATCGGCCCCGCCTCCTGTTTCAACGGCGTCAGCCAGAGCTTCAGATTCTCGGAGATCGGCACCAGACGACGACGGCGCGTTTTGGCTTTGCTGGCCGCGACCGTGATAAAGCTCCGTTCCAGATTGACCTCACTCCAGTCCAACCGCTCCAATTCCGCCGTGCGCAATCCCGCAAACGCACCGATAGCCAGAAACGCTTTTACGCCGTCATCGGCAGTCGTCAGCATCGTCTTGATGTTCTCGGGAGTGAAGATCGTCACCGGCGTTTTCTCTTCCTTGTACCGAATCATGCCGGGGAAGGGGCTGCAATTTTTGACGAGATACCCTTGTCTTTCCGCCCAACCCCCGCAGACCACGAGCACCCGCCGAATATCGTTCTTATACGACGCCTTGATATACTTCTCTTTGATTTTCAGATTACCAAGCCACTTATCCAGCATGGCCGTCGTCAAATCGGTCAGGCACAGACCGGGAAACCCTTCGGCCAGTAGGCGAGTATAACGGCGGCACAGGTCGACATAATTTTTCGAGAGTCCTGCCTGTTGCCGAGATTTTGCGAATTGCTCCGAAGTCTCTTTCAGGGAGAGCCGGGGCACGTTGGCATTGTGATGGCGCAGATAAAATTCCACCGCATCCCGCAACGTCGCTTTACCGAGTTTTGCCACTGCTTGCGCGTGCTCCTCAACGGCCACATGCAAGGCGTAGCCGGGAGCGAGAACTTTCTTGGCCGCCACCAAGCTTTCAATTTCGGGAGTCGCCGCCGCGTCAACCAAGGCCGAATCACCCGCCTTGCCGTTGAGCACCTGATTGGCTACGCGCTTGGCTTGCGCCTTATCGGTAAAATTCTGTTGTACCCGCTTGCCCCCGTTGTAGTAAGCCAGTTGAAACATGGCCTTCCCACGATTGACCGACTGATAAAGTTTGACCGTCTGTTTTCCGTTTGTGATAACCGTTGCCATATACACTATGGCGGCTCGTCAACCCCTCTCGAATTTTTAGCGTTTGCTATGAATTCTGTTATGCTCAAAGCCGTTACTCACGCAAGTAACTATGGTTATAAGCTTTGGGGTTTCATCAAGAGGGAAAAGGAACGTGCGGGAGCGCCGTGTGTGTGAAAAGTGACCCTGCATCTCAATCGAATCTGTCCCCAGAGATCCCTACTCTAATTCACCCGGAAATCGAAGTCGTCGAAATCCGCGACCGGCTTCCAGGCGTTGTAGGAATGCACCCAGATGCGGGCATAAACCGCATTCGCCGGGGCAACTCCCGTAAGAACAGAGCGGGCCCAATTGGCACTGGAAGGAATACCCATGGATTGCGTGCCACTCGTGATCAGCGCATTGTTCGTATCGTAGAATTGGAGATACACCCCGATACCAGTACCACTGATCAACCGGCTCCAGAAGGAAACCTGATAAGTCGTCCCCGCTTCCGCCATGAATTTGGGACTGGAGCAATCCGATCCAGTAGTGTCACTGGAATCGGTCACGCGCAAGACCTTGCTGCCGCCATGGGCGTCCGTGGTTACGATCTGACTCATGCCATTATCCGTCGCACCCACCGTCCAACCGGTGAAGTCGCTCTCAAATCCGGGATTGTTCTGCGCAAGTTGCCAGTCGTAGATCGACGAGGCAACCGGGCTCGGTTTGGGCGGTAGGATCATGAATGAAAAACTATCGAAATCCGCCGTGACCTGCGCTGAGGAGTAGGAGTGAATCCAGATTTCCACCTGTGCCGCCTCCGCAGGCGCAACTCCCAGGAGTGACCGCTCTTTCCAGGTGTCATCAATGGGCAGTTGCAATGAGGGAGTCGTTCCGGTCAGTTGTCCACCTGCGTTGTAAAAGCGGAGATACACCGCGATGCCATACGCGGAAGTCAATTGCCGCGACCAGAATCGGACTTGTGCTGTCCAGCCGGGCTGAATGGCAAAGCGCTTCGACAGCAACGACGAACCGGCAGTCGTCGACGCATCTGTGACTCGTATTCCGGCCGTGCCCGACACGGTCGCGCTCGACGTAGCGACAGTCATGCCGTTGTCGCCCGCGTTACTCCAATGGGCCAGTCCTTGCTCGAAACCACCATTGGGCAGCGCCTCGACTTGCTCGCCAAATTCAAAGTCATCGAGATAACCCGTCACGAGGGCGGCATTCATGGAATGGATCAGGATCTTCGCCGTAGCCGCATTGAGCGGGGCGGTCTCGCGCCAGACCACCTGCTTCCATTGGTTCAGCGTGTTATCGACCACATACGTTCCGAGCAAGGACGCGCCCGCGCTGTCGTAGAATTGCAGGTAAACGCCGAGATTGGAGCCGGAAGTCAGCTTTTGCCAGAAGCGCGTGGCGTAGACTTTACCCGGCTGCACAGGAAAGGCCGGGGAATAGACATACGAGCCTGCCCCAGTCTGAGCGTCGCTGACATAGAGACTCTTCGCACCGGAATGCTTCTCCGCCGTGGACACGCTGCTGATGCCGCTATCGGAGGAGGTCACGATCCAGTTGGACAGATCGTTTTCGAAACCAGAGTTGCTGACCGTGGTGAGCGTCAACGCATCGGTCGTGGTGTTATTCGCGCACGGTCCCGCCGCGGAAAATCCGCAAGCGAGCGCATTCGAGGGAATGCCGCGAAAAGTATTCTCCTGAATCACCACTCCGGTGCAATCCGACGTGTCCGTCCACACCCCCGCCGTAGCCAAACCGAGTGCCACCGTGTTTTTGTAAATCACATGATCACTGCTGTCGCGCTGCAGAAACCAACCCGGCCCCATATCCGCCGCAAGGCGGTTGTAGGCAAAAATCCATTCCTTGTTCGAGCCGCCCATCCACGCTCCTGCGAGTGGCGACGTGACATCGCACGCATAGATCGTATTGCGCGGACCATTGGGTCCATGATCATTTTGTTCGGAGGGCGAAGCCCACATGCCGTAGCCGTAGCCGCCGTTGCCCCGGTTGGATTGTACGGAGAGATTTTCATAGAGATTCTCATTGGCCCAACCGGCATGCCATTGCATGTCGCTATCGGCAAAGGTACTGTTGCGCAGCACGTTTCCCGCCGCACTGACCAGGCAGGGCGCATGCCGCAACCGAGTGCTGGTGATATTCTCCAACAGGGAATCATAGGCACTGCTGAATCCCAGATAGGCTGTGCCTGCGAGTCCCTTCCACCACGCATCGTCCATCGTGCAATCCCGAATCTCGCACCACTTGGAGCCGCTCATGACAATGGGAAAACGCCCCGTCTTTACAATTTCCACGCCCTTTACCCAGCATTTCCAGCCCCAGTTGAACACGATGCCGCTGGTCCATAAATCCTGCGTCTGCTTGATCGTGAGATTTTCCACACCGCCATTCTGGATCATCTGCGCCTTTTGCAGAAAGGGCGTCTGCACGGAATTGGCCGTAAGCGGATAATCGATGCGCAGCGGCTGATTCACCGACACTTGCGTGCCAGAGATGGATGTCACCTGAAAAAGATACGTACGGAAAATATCCGCCGTCCCGGCGTAGCCTGTGCTTTGCATCCACTCATCGCTCAAGGGGGCATGGAGATAGAGCGCGTCGTTGACACCGATAGACGGAGTGGTGGCCGCCTGCAAAACCATCTGCCCACGCCTGGCGTTTGTCGCCAACGGATAGGGTACTCCGGTGAGACCGTAACCACAAAAATTGATCGCCCCAAGCAAACCTGCGCGCGGCACCGCGTTCGAATCGATGGCCCAACTCAAGGCCACCGTCATCGTTTTGGTTTTGACGGTACCGTCGAGGTATTCCGCCTGTGCCGTGATGACTTTTCCCACACCCGAGCCGCCCGCTTTGTCCAACAGGTAAGCGCCCTTGCTCGTCAGGGAAAAGGTACCACTCCAGGAATCATCGGTCCTCTCCACGCTCGAAACAAGGACACCGCTGGCAAAGAGCGAAAGTTTTTTAAGATTCACCGGGTCTGCATGAATTTCCACCCAGGTGTTCTGGTAGATAGTCGCGGTTCCCGCCGCCGGTTGGTAGAAAGTCACGTTGCCCGTCGGTGGACGATACCGCATGACGAGAGTGGTGCTGCCCTTCCCGGCTCCGCGCAAGACCACGTTATTGTAACGAATCAGCAACGGTTTATCCAAATAGTAAGTACCCGCGGGAAGGGTGATCAGTCCCCCACCGGAACTGCCCACCGCTTCGATCGCGGCCTGCAAGGCAATGGAATCATCGAGCGAATCGGAGCCTATGGCATTATATGGCGCCGAGGCAGCGTTCACCGTTTGCGAGAAGGAGGTGGGAATGCCACCCGGTATCCCGGTGTAGGTCCAGTTGGGATAGACAATCCCGTCAGGACCGCAAATATCGGGGAAATTCCACCCCGCCAGTGTGGAGAGAGGGAACGAAAGTACGGCGAAAACAACGACCCGAAGAACAACCCAGCAACGTGACAACGTAGACGATGACTGAAGGCAAACGGTGGACATGATGGAATCCTTGGTTGCCTAGTCTCATACATTTCTTTAATTGCGATTACAACTATAATTTACTCATTAATATATAAATTCCTTATTAACAATTTATTGTGTAGATATAAATTGTATCATTATTTATTTAAGGATTTAGCCGAAAAGCAAGTGTGAGAAATCTACGGCAAAAATATGACTTACGCTGGCGTGAGCGGTGCCGGCTCTCGTGAAGAATGAACCTTAGCCGTTTCGTGAAGGACGCAACCTTGCAGCTCTTCGACCAATACCGTCCCGGTCGATTTCCCCCAGCCGAGGCTCATTTCCGAAAAGAGTCGGCCCGTGTCAATGGTCTCCACAACTGCCTCATAAAGGTCCGTCACCACATAACCCGCTCCGCCCGGCCCCTCATAACGACGAACCCATTGCGGCTCGATCTCATGAATCCCGCCGGAGGAAATCAACAGACCATTTGTCGCCAATACGTAGCCGCGCGTATCCACCAACCGGGTCAACGGTCGGATGCTGCGCCCCTCCACAAAATCGACAAACCGTCGGTACGACAGATTCACGAGCGAGTCGGTTTCCTCCGTAAAATCACGCCCACCCCAACTACTTTCAAGTCGGCGCCCATCCCGCGAAACCTGAACCCATCCCTTGGTCCCGTTAATGCGTAGCTGGAAGGGCAACTCCCTTTCTGTTGCATGAGTCACTGCCACCGTGAACTCCACCCCCGTGCGGAATATACCCCGCACACAGGCTGTATCGTAAGACTCCATCGGTCGGGCGCGATACAGCTCGCCCTGAATTTCAAACGGCTCATCAAAACCGAACTCCCGCGCGTTCGAGAGATACATCACGCTATGAATCAGGTGAGACAGCGCATTCGATGCCGGCCCATCAAAAACCGGTCGCCCCTGATAGATCATCCTCCCCACCCAGGGCGCCCGGGCGTAGTAAGCGTCGGTACGCGGCCAGCAAGCTCCCGCCCGGACGGAAAGAATATCACCCAATCGCCCCTCCGCCATCCACTGCTTGATCTGCGCCGCCCAGCCGGAGACCACTAATTGAAACCCCACGTGAATCCTCTCCTGGCCGTCGGCCGCAATGAGGCGGTCCAATTGCTGAATGAGAGGGACCGGCGGCTTTTCCAAATACGCTTTATGACCGAACTGCAAGCATGCGTGCGCCATCTCTTCGTGAAACGGAATGGGAGCCGCAATCGTCACGGCAGCGAGCCCAGGCTCAGATTCAAGCATGAGCCGGTAGTCAGCATAAATCCGAATTCCTTGCGCCAAGAGATCCTGCTTCAACTGCAGATGCCGATCCAACGTCGGATCCGCCACCGCGGTCAAACGGGCACGCCCCTCCTGACGCAGAAGAGCCATCGCATTGCGGTGAAACAATCCAAAGCCACCCACCCCAATAAGACCGAGAGAAAGAGGCGTTTTCATTGCTCGCTCCCCGACAACTCAGTCCGAGACGAATGAATGAGAAATAACCCCGACATATAATAAGCTCCTGTTTGAGATGAGAATACCTTATCAGAAGTCGGCTATTTGTCACGCCATCCTTCAAATTAAATGATTTTTATATATTACTTATTTTATGTTGAATTCTGCGGCAATCGGTGCGATTGTTGCCCTGTCACCTTCTTCAGCTGTTATGAAGCCCTCCATCCCCTCTCGTTGCCGTCCCTTGCGCGCGTTCAGCCTCGTTGAGTTACTCACGGTCATCGCCGTGATTGCGGTGATGACCGCCGCTTCGGGTCCCGCGCTTCAGGCCTTGAAATCCTCCGGTGGGGTCAACAAGGCGATTACCGAGACCTCCCGGACCCTTGAATACGCTCGGATCTACGCCATGAGTAATCACACCTATGTGCGAGTGGGAATTGGACAGACCGGCGCTTCTGGCGCCTATCTGACGCCCTCGACGGTCCTGATCGCAATTTACTCCGTGGACGGAACGCTTGATGCCGATACCACATCCAGCATGACAGATCCCTCCAAATGGCGCCCCTTGGTCAAGCCGGTAATCCTAGATAACCTGACTATTAGCAACAGCTTGTCCGTGAGCAGGACCCTCGACGCCTCCGACTATACTTCCCCGGATAAAACCGATATCCCCCACCCGGTCACCTTCAAGGCGGGGGATCGTGGCACGGTCGCTTGCAATTCCTTCATTCAATTCAATCCCAATGGTGAGGCACGCGTCGCGCGCGGAGAGCCCGCCCGCTTCATCGAACTCGGCGTGGACAAGCCCGGAGCCCAGGGCGGCACCAATCCCTTCCTGATCCGCATGTCAGGCCTCAACGGCAATATCAACATCCTGCGCAAAGGAGAAGGCATTCAATGAAGTCAGGAGATCGCTCCGGCTTCAGTCTCGTCGAAGTGGCCATGGCCTTGGGTGTGGTGTCCTTCGCCCTGCTCAGCCTCGTGGCCTTGTTGCCCGTGGGCATCAAAACCAATCAAATCTCCGCCGAAGAAACGCGCGCGGCCTATATTCTCAGCACTCTGGAGGCCGACCTGCGCAACACGCACCCACAAGCCAAGGCCAACGGCACATCGCGGCTCTTTGGCCTCACCCTGCCCTATCGGATGGATGCCACCGGCACGCGACTCACCCAGAATACAAGCGTCACCCTGAACACCTTGAGCGCCGCTTATTCCACCGGCTTGAATGAAGACGCCAGTACACTCTCCTATGCCAGCACCTCACCCCGGCCCCGCTACCAGGCCACCGTCCTCTACACCCAATTGCCCGCAGCCAGCGGACAGCCGATCCATGCGCGATTGATCGTAAATTGGCCCGCAGTGAATACGACGGACATTACCAAGCTGACCTCGCTCAAGTCCGTGCTCGGTTACGTGGAAGTCTACGTCACCTTCCCCGCGCCATGAAAACGACCCTCGCCCGCCAAGGATTCAGTCTCGTGGAATTGCTGGCTGCCATGGCCGTGCTGGCCATTCTCGGGCTCATCCTGAGCCAGATCACGGGCTCCATCACACGCAGCACGAAACAAAGCACCCGGATCATGGATGCCTCCGCGCAGGCGCGATTAGCCTTTGATCGGATTGGCTTTGATTTCGCAGGCCTCGTCAAACGCCGCGACACGGATTTTGTCGCACAGAATTTATCCAGCGCCGGAGCCACATCGTTGCTGCTCTTTCTATCCACCGTGCCTTCGTCGGGAATTCCCACCGCGGAAAATCGCGGACTCTCCGTCATCGCCTACCGGGTCAGCACGCATTCCGATAATGAGGATCCGCAAGGAACTCCCCGAGTCTGCCTGACCCGCGCCGGCAAAGCGATCCCGTGGCGTTCCATTGGCTCCACTCCCGCCGCAGGCTTTATGGGATTACAAGCGAACGGCCTGCCGCAAACCTTCACCAGCGGCTCCTTCCCGCCAGCGCTGCTCCCCAGCAATGAACTGGATTTCGACGTACTGTCCGCTGGCGTGATCCGCATGGTGATCGGATTTCAACTCTACCCGGACAACAAGCCCGTACTACTCCTCAACGCCTCCCCCCCCAACCCCAACCTCGCCCGGGGCCAGATCGTCTATCATCCCCCGACGCGGCTAGTCACCTCCAGTACCGGTGCCACCGCCGAATACATCGACCTCAATCGTATAAGCGCCATCGTTGTGGGGGTGGTAACGGTCGATGGCGAGAACCTGCGCCTGCTAAACGCCGACCAGGCCGTCCTGCTCGGAAATGCCTTCGCCACACCGGTCGACAGCGACAATAAAACCCCGGTGCAAGCATGGACCACCACCGCCAACTCCGTGGCATCGCTGCCCACGACCGTCCCCCTACCCGTACGCCAGTCGGTTCGTGTCTATGAGCGCACCTACCCGATCACTCCCTTCACCACTCAAAGCCCATGATTGATTTGCGCTACAATTCGCAGACCGCACGGCACTCCCAGCGCGGCATGGCACTCGTGCTCACCCTCAGCACGGTGGTACTCCTCACCGTTCTCGTGCTGGCCTTCTTTTCCCGAGCGCAACTCAATCGCCAGATTTCCTTTTCGAGCACAAACCTGTTCAAGGCCGACGCGCTTTCCCGCTCAGCACTGGACATCATCGTCGGCGAACTCCGCGCCGAGATCACCGACACCACCCGCTCCACCAGCAGCTCCTCATCCGGCCTCACACTCTATCAACCAATCAACAAGGTGGACTGGTTGCCGCAACCCCTCGGCGTCGCCGGTGCCACCGGACCGCTCGTCAAGGTCTCCGGCAATGGCATCCCGATTCGTGCGGGCGGCACCATCACCGGCTCCTCGATTTCAATTAATACCGCCAGCATCAATGGCCGCTCGCTTTCATCCGCACGCTGGTACACCTCCAGCACATCCAGCCCCAAACTCGGAACCGGTCCCTTGCCCACCTGGCTTTTCATGACACGCTCCAATGGCGTAAAAACTCCCGGCATTGCGACCGCGAAAGATCCCACCCAGAATGACTACGTCATTGGCCGCTTCGCCTATACGATCTACGACACGGGCGAACTTTTCGACGCCACCGTCGCCGGGTATCCGACGAGCAGCCCGTTCATCACTCCCTCCACCGATATCGGTTTCAAAGCATCGACCAGCTACGTGGATTTATCGCTCTTCGGATTCAGCACCACGAACCTCGACCGGTTCATATCATGGCGCAATGCCATCACCGGCGCGGACGCTGCTACCTATCTTGAATGGGCCGCCGGAATCACGCGCACTTCCGGCATCGGCAACTATGCCGCACTCGCGGCAGCACGCTCCGGTCATCGCTCCATCGTCATGGGCGACAACACACCACTCACGCGTCGCGATCTCCTATCGCACCCGAATCTCACCGCCAGCACCTGCACGCTCTCCCATTTCTCCCGCTCGCTCAACAGTCCCGCCTTCGCACCCGCCACAGTCACCACCACGAACTCCAACCTCGGCACGCTCCGCTTCCCCGCCTCCTACTCCTCCGTCATCCACTACCGCGACGACGGCACTACGGAGACCTACGCCGTCCTCGCGGGCGACCTCCAACTCCAACGCCGCTTCTCCCTCGCGAAGCTCGCGTGGCTCGGCCCCAACGGTCCCAATGCCACCGCCTTCAACGCAACCCTTACCTCCGCGCAACGGGACGAGGCGATCCGGAGTTGCTTCGGCTTGGAATGGACCAACGACCGTTGGAAATATACGGCAGGCACATCGGCCTCCGTCATTAAAACCCTGACCGAAGTCGCCAATGAGAATCGCGAACCGAATTTCTTCGAAATGCTCAAGGCGGGCATCCTCGATGGTTCCGTCGGCAAAGCCGCCACAAATAGAACGACTGCCGGCGATCCTCAGAGAGGTTATGAAGCCCAAAAAGATCTGCAAATCCTGCGCATTGGGGCCAACATCATCGACTGCGCCGACAGTGACAATTATCCCACTTGTCTCACCCTCAAAAATCTCACCGTCTACGGGGTTGAAGATTTGCCTTATCTCTACGGACTACATCTGGGAAGAATCTCCGTGGCAGACAACAACAGCACGGTAAAGACAGCCACGGTGAGCGCTTGCACGCTCGTCGTGGTCCCCACCCTCTTTAACCCCCATGCCAAATCGTCCCCCAGCGCAACGCCATCGGATATCCGAATCCGCATTCTCAACGGAGTCCTACAGTCCGTTTACTCTTCCTATAATGCCACAACCCTGGCGGCAACAGGTGTTCCACGCAACCTGGCCGATCCTACCACCGCGATCGTTATCCCCTATAATTCCACCACCACCGCCGATACGTTCCGCAACACATTTGGTCCTGTCTTAGGATCTTTAGCCAGCTCCAACACCCGGCTGAATACACTCGCTCCCAACGCGCAATCCAATCAAAAGGAAATGCACGGCTTTAAAATGTACGAGTACAGCTCGGAGCTTCCTCAAACCTACGACAGGTCTCTGCCGGCCAATCTCGTCGCTACCGTGGACAGCCTGATGATCGTTCTCGAATATAGCTCAGGCGGCCAATGGCACATTTATGACACCATGGTGGGTAATGATCAGGATTATTCCTCGGGAATCAGCGGCAAACAAAGCGCCGCACGCCCTTTTACAATGGCATTTCCTCCGAATATCGGAAATAAGGATGCAACGACGGGAGAGTACAAAGGCAGCCCCGACTGGAGAGCCGTGGTCGGAGCACTTTTGAAATTCGATCCACGAACGACCCGCTTCGGACTGGGCTTCGGCTCGAATTTTCAGCCACTCGTATGTTCTCCCCCGTTGCCTGCCCCGGCCAATACCTTGCTCGCGTTTGGATTGGACAGCGCGTTGCCGTTTGGAAGTGGAGCGGTCAACTATGTCTATCCTGGATCTTGGGCGGAGGGAGGCACAACCTCTTGGAATGATGCCAACGGAAGCGCCATCAATAATGTGAGCGATCCCGATGGCACGACCCGGCCCGCCGATGCAGGACTGAATGGAGCCAACGCCAATCTGTTTCGAAATATGTCCGACGCCACCCGGCGTCCCGTCATTTTACAACGTCCGTTTCGCACCGTGACCGAACTCGGCCAGGTCTTTCGTGACAGCCCGTGGAAATCACTCAACTTCTTTGACCCAAGCAGCGGCGACAAAGGGCTGCTCGATCTCTTCAGCGTGGCTGACGAACCCACGGTGATCGTGGGGCGGGTGAATCTCAATACGACGCAGACCCGTGTGCATCAGGCGATCTTCACCGGGGCCGCGCAAGCTCCCGATGGGACAAGTCCGCTGGCGAATCCCAACGCGTTGGCCACTGCTTATGCAAACTACGCCTTTAGCGGCGGGATTCCCACCACCGCCATGCCGGTCACCGTGAGCAATGCCGTGGATTTCATGTCGACCGCATCCCTCCCCATCGGTGGTGGCAACGGTCTGGATGCAATCAAGTATCGTCGTGAAGCGGTGATCCGCAGTCTGTCCAATACGACGCAGACGCGGACGTGGAACCTGCTCATTGATGTCGTGGCGCAGGCGGGTCATTACAGCGCCAACGCGGGCAGTCTCGACAATTTCATCGTGGAGGGCGAACGCCGTTACTGGCTCTCGGTCGCCATCGACCGGCTCACAGGGAAGGTCATCGACCAACAACTGGAACCGGCCAACGATTAGTTACAATTACAGATTCGCCGCGATCTCGTCCGCCTTGTGATCGCCTGACTTCACCGCTTCGTCCTTTGACGTGGCGCTGGCGAGCGTCGGTTCCACGAAGATTTCCTTGATGTCGGTGAACCCGATAAAGCCCAACACTTGCTTGAGGTAACCGCTTTGCTGGTCATACGCCTCCGCTCCGGTGCCGGGACCATAAGCGCCGCCGCGGGCATAGACCGCGACGACTGGCTTACCGGTGACGAGTCCCTTGTAGCCCGTTTCCGGAGAGAAGCTGAAGGTGAGACCGGGCTGAAGCAGGACATCGATGTAGTGCTTCAGTTTATAGGGAATGCCGAAATTCCACATCGGCAGGGAAATGAGATATTTGTCCGCCGACTTGAATTGATCCGCGATCGCCACCACGGCATTCCACGCCTGTAGTTGCTCCGGTGTATGTTTCTGGCCGTGCAGTACAGCATATTTGGCATCAATCGTCGGACCGTCGAATTCCGGCAACGGCGTATGCCACAGGTCGAGCGTTTCCACCGTGTCGCCGGGGTGCGATGCCAGATAGGTGTCGATGAAGTGCTGCGCCACGGTGTGGGAAGCCGAGCGCGTGCCGCGGGGGGAGGATTCGATGTAGAGGAGTTTGGACATAATCAGATACCTTTCTATTTTTTGTTTTTACGAGTTGAGATCGAATAACAGGAATTCGGCGGCATCGAGCGCCTTGACGGACAGGGATTCCTCCCCACTCGTCGCGAGCGCGTCACCACCATACACCCGGTTGCCGTTCACGTCGAGTTCACCGCGAATCACTTGCACCCAAGTGTGCCGCTTGGCGCGAATCGCATGCTCCACCGCCTGTCCCTTTTCGAGACGGGCGAAATAGAGATCGGCATCCTGGTTGATCGGAATGGAACCTGCGCGACCACTCTTCGAGGTAATGAGGTGCAGCGCGCCTGACTTCACATTCGCGAACGATTTTTCCGCATAGGCGGGCTTCGCGCTCTTGTGATCGGGGATTATCCAGATTTGCAGGAAGTGCACCGGCTCCGAAGTGGAGTCGTTGACCTCGCTGTGTTCAATCCCGGTTCCCGCGCTGATGCGCTGGACATCACCGCTGCGCATGACGGCCGTGTTGCCCATCGAATCGCGGTGCCGCAGGGCGCCACTGATGACGTATGTGATGATCTCCATATCGCGATGCGGGTGCGTACTGAACCCCATCTCGGGCGCGACGCGGTCTTCATTGATCACGCGCAGGGAGTGAAATCCGGCATGCTTCGGATCGTAATAATCGGCAAAGCTAAAGGTGTGTCGGCTGTCGAGCCAACCGTGCTTGGCGTGGCCTCGTTCATCGGATTTGCGAATCTCAATCATGGTGTTCCTTTTGTTATTCGCAACCTAAGCTCTCCTGGCGAATTCTCTAAATACTATGTTCCTTGGCTAACGATACCTTTCAGGTATAGTGCCACATCATGGAACTCCGACACCTGCGCTACTTCGTCATCGTAGCTGAGGAACAGAACGTCACACGCGCGGCCGCACGCCTGCATGTTTCCCAACCGCCGCTCAGCCGCCAGATCCAGGATCTGGAGCAGGAGCTTGGAGTGGCCCTTTTTCGCCGCACCGCGAAGTCGCTCGCCCTAACGGAAGCCGGAAAGATTTTCCTAACCGAAGCGCGGGAAGTATTGCTCCGCGCAGAGAAGGCAGTTCAAACCGTGCGCACCGTGGCGGCTGGAGATCGCGGTCAGTTGCGCATCGGTTATGCCCCCTCCCTTACGGTGGAAATTCTGCCGCGCGCACTCGTCGCCTTCGAACACGATCATCCCGGCGTGCGTGTGTCGCTATACGATCTCTCCACCGAGGAATGTCTCCAGCGCCTCTCGGCACGCAAGCTCGATGTGGCGTTGACGGCCCAACCCTGCCAGGAAATGCTGCGCGGGTTGACCTTCCTACGTGTAAAGGACTTTCCGCTCTTCTGCGCGGTAAGCAGCACCCATCCGCTGGCACGCAAGAGGACACTCCCGATCGCGCAACTCGAACATGAGCGATTCATCGTTTATACACGGGAGGATTATCCGGAGTATCACGAATGGCTGACAGCACTTTTCCAGCCCTATCACTTCCAACCGCAAGCTGGCGAGGAATACGATAGCGTGACCGGACTCATCGCCGCCGTGGAAGCCGGCCGTGGTATCGCACTCGTAACCGCCTCGCTGCAACACCTGGCGAGTTCGCGACTCAAGCTGCTCCCGCTGACACCCAAACTGCCCCCGTTGCACTTCGGCGCGGTTTGGAAACCCACCGCAGGATCATTGGCCGAATCCTTTGTCGCGACTGTACAACAGATATCGCGACACTGACCGCTGTTACCGGGCTGGATGGAGTGACGCATCGCCCACATGCTTGGACGGACGATACACCACCGTGAGCGGTGCTTTCTCTCCGTCTCTCTGCGGCAGCAACACAAAGTCGTCCGTCAGCATAGCTTTCTCAATCGAACGCCGCTCTGTGCGACCAGTTGCGGTTTCGATTTCCAGCCATTTTCCTTTTTCGTCCTGGACGACGTAATCCCTCGGGAAAGCGTAAACCTGCGGATGTTTTGCCACCACGAGGGAAGCCTCCACCACCATTCCCACTTTCAATCCGGTGGAAGCCACATTGTCCACCGCCACGATTACTTCGAAGAGTCGTCGGCCATCATGAAACAAATCGTTGGAGGCCATGTGCGAAACAGAAATGACTTTACCGACGAATTCCTTCATCGGGTACGCGCGACTGCGAAAATGGGCCTGCGTGCCCTCTTCGATTTTTTGCACCCGGTATTCTTCCACGCCAAGTTTCACAATGAGGGAATTCAGATCCGGCAACTGCGCAAACGGTTGCTCGCGATTCAACAGATCGCCCGTCTCCGTTTTTTTGATGAGTCCGTTAATGGGAATCAGCGGATACACCACAATGGAATCAATCGGCGCGCGCACCTCATATTGCTCCATCATGTCCTTCACTTCCTGCGTCTTCCCCTGACGATATTTCAGCCACCAAGTCCGGCGGCCAATATCGATATTGCGCTGCCGCTCCACCTGCGAAATACGGCGTTTGGCCTCATCGACCAAGCGTTCCTGTTTGTCCTTTTCCGTCACACCGATTTCCTTCGGCAAGGGCGGCTCCTGCTGCGTACGCTTGTATTTTAACTGGGCAAACTCGTTGCGCTCGGATTCCTTGTCGCGCTTGATATTTTCCTCGAAGAGCTGGACGCTCCAATCCGCTTTCGCCTCCTCCTGCCGGTACTCGATGCGTTGCACGTGCTCCGTCTCGCGCTCCCAATTGCGTTCCACGTCGGCGATGTCGAACTGCGCAATGAGATCCCCTTTTTTTACGCGCGTCCCCTCTTCCACCAGCCATGTCACTTGCCGCTCATAGGGTGCCGAGGGGGCTCGAAGTTTCTCAAACCGCGCCGCCTCCACCACACCCATGGCACGAACCGTCTCTTCAAAATCAGCGCAAGGAACAGTCAACTTCAACAAGTTTTCCGGCTTGGGGCGGGTGATGGCAAACACCGCGCCCGCAATGAAGGCAATTCCCAAGGCAACTCCGACGACAAACCGACGATTGAGATTGGATGCAGTGCGAATCATGGCAGTCGCTCCTTGTGATCCGTCGCCATGACCAATCGGATCGCCCCATTGATCTCCGGCAACGATTCCGCCAGATAATAATCCTCCGTCTCGATGGCATTCCTCACCACCAACGAACGCCGCACCTGCCCCTCATAGAAAACAACGCGAATGCCGTCAGCTTCCGGTTTCACCCACTCCTTCGGAAAGGCATAGACCCGATTGTAGCGATGCAGCAGAAACCGGGTCCGCGCCACCATGCCGATCTTGAGCGGTGGCTGTTGATCCTTGAGCTCCACCCGCGCGAGCACTTCATAGAGACGCCGGTTTTGCAGAAAGGAGGCCGGCTCGGAAAAATGAGCTATCGACAGTACGCGCCCCCGATACAACTCGCCCGGATAAGCGGCCGTCGTAAAAGTAAGCTCCATCCGTTCGCGAAGTCGATTGATCTGCGCCTCCTCAAGATGAAAACGGATGATGGCCACTCCGGGCTCCGGAATGCGAAGGAAAAGCTGGCCGCGCTCGAGATAATCCCCGGTCTGCACCTTGCGCAGGTCTCCCTGCAGGGGAATGGGCGGATACAATACCACGCCCTCATATTCGGAATAGAGATTGAGCTGCTCGGCATCCTCTTTGAGATCCTTCACTTTCTGCTCGTAATAATCCCGTTGAATCGCACGGTTGCGATCGGTCACCGTATCGCGCCAATCCAACCGCTTGCGCTGATCCTTCGCTGAAGTAGCCCACTTGATTTGGTTATTTAACTCCACTTCGACGGTCGATTTGCGCAGCGACGATTCGAACTGGGAAATCTCCTTACGGATACCGCTCAGAACCACGCCCTGTTGCGCCGTGTCCGCACGCACCTGTTGCTCATAAGTTTCCGCCTTGGAGCGAAAACGAATGTCCGCGCTAGCCTGGTCGAAGCTGCGAATCCGGTCCTCGAGATCTTCGATCGCCAGCGAGATCGCGCCGGGGTCAAACTGCGCCAGCAAGTCACCGGGCTTCACCGTCGTCCCCTCTTCGACCAAAAAAATCACGCGCCGTTCATATCGGCAGTAAGGAGCAAAGACATCGTGATAACTCTGCGCATCAATATGTCCCTCCGCCTCGATCACCTCCTCGAACGGCTTGGGTTCGATCATCAAACTCAAATCCGGCAACGCCTTCGCGCGAAATATTCCCTTCCATACCCCCAGACCAACGAGCCCCCCCACCATTGCCAAGATGAGTAAAAATTTACTCATAACGCAAGGCCTCGATGGGATCGAGTTCTCCCGCGTTCTTCGCCGGGTAATAGCCAAAGATCACACCGGTCAGCACCGAGAAAGAGAAGGCACCAATGATCGCGTAGATCGGAATAAACGTGGGCCAGCCGGTAAACCATGAAATGCCAAGCGTCATCAACAATCCCAGCACAATACCGATCACGCCACCCGCCGATGTCAGCACAATGGCCTCCGCTAGAAATTGAATCTGAATATCCTTCTTCGTCGCGCCCATGCCACGACGAATGCCAATCTCCTTCGTCCGCTCCAGCACGGAGGCAAGCATGATATTCATGATGCCGATGCCGCCGACCAGCAGGGAAATGCCGGTAATGAGAATCATGATGCTATTGAAAATATTGCGTGTGTGTTCCTGCTGCCGAAAGAGAGCCTCGGGCACGATCATCTCAAAATCTTTGACATCAAAGTGACGCCGCAACATCGCTCGCTCCACCATTGATGCGGTGGAAGGAATGAATCGCGTCTCCTTCACCTGCACCACCATCTGGCTGAGCGGCGGCTCGAAGGGTTCAATCCGTTCGAATAAAACCGAGGCGGTCACCGGCACAATCACCTCGTTATTGTAGCCCGGGCGTTCGGCCAGCCGACCGATGACGCGAAAGTTCTGGTCATTGATCCGCACGAACGCGCCGAGCGACACCTGCCGCTGGAAAAGCTCCTGCTCCGCATCGCGACCCAATACGCAGACTCGCGGACTCTCCTGCAAATCGAGCGGGGAGATGACGCGACCATCCTCCGCCACAAGCCCCAGAATATCAAAATAGGAGGCATCCACGCCGCGGATACGCCGCTTGCTCTTGTAACTGTCCGTCTGCACGAAGAGCTCCTTCTCCTGCACCGCCGCCGCATTGCCAAGCGCGGGAATGGTTTTGAGGAGATACTCGAGATCGAGACGGTCCAAGCCATTACCCGCGTAACGCCCCTTCTCCGCCGCGCTGCGGCGGGATTCGCGCAGATCGTTGAGAAAAATATTATTGATACCCATCTGCTGAATCTGGGCGAGCGCCTCCTGCTTGCCGCCCTCGCCAATGGCCGTCATGGCAATGACCGCCGCCACGCCGAAAATGATGCCGAGGATCGTCAAAAACGAGCGTAGCTTGTGCTCAAGCAACGTGCGGCGAGCCAGCATCAGATAGCGAAAAAAGCGTTTCATGGCCGTAGCGACTATTCCTGGCGCGGCAACCACTTCACATCTTGCAAGGTGACTCCAGGCGTATTCAGATAAGTTCGCATCGCTGCATCAGGAATGATCACTCGCCCCTCCAACGATTTTTTCAGCACGGCCTGATCGCGCCCCATGTCCAGCACCTCAATCGGTTCCAGCACTATCTTCTCCCCGCGCACCACATAGGCTGCTGAACGATCCCCGTCGCGCACGACAGCCGCCACCGGCAGCAAGGGCACTTTCTTGTATTGGGCAATGAGGATCGTCACCCGTGCATTCATGCCGGGACGCAGCTTGTCAATATCCCGCTCCTTGATGCGTACTCCCACGGTGAAAACCTTGATGAATTCGTTATTCTCCTTCACGTGGGCGAGCGGATCGACCCGGTATACTTCGCCCGTGAACTTCGTATTCTTGAATGCCTCGACGATGAGCTCTGCCTTCTGCCCCATCTTCACCTTGCGAATTTCCTCCTCACTGACCTCCAGCTGTGCGGTCATTTTGAACAGGTTCGGAATGATGATAAAAATCTGCGACTTGTAGAGCATGTCTCCCGTCTGCACCTTGCGACTCAGACCGCTGACCTTGATCACCGGATAAACAACGATACCGTCCTCGGGCGCCGTCACCGTGAACGCCTTAATGGCATCTTCCACCTCGGTGATCTTTTCCTTGTTCTGATCGATGCGCTCCTGAATCTGGCGAATCTGTACATCGCGGCGATTCTCCTCCTGCTTGATCCGGTTCTCTGCGACCTTGATGTCATTACGTGCGTTGTTCAAACGCGCCTGCGCCGCGTCCCGCTCCAATTGCGCGGAGTAGGCCATCGTCTTGAACTGCAACTCCGCAAGCTTGGCATTCTCCTTCGACGTCTGCAGCGCCGCCTTCAGATCGGCCAGCTTGATATCCGCCGCGATCTTGGCGTCCTGCATTTCCGCACCGAGGCCGGAATGCTTGAGCTGCTCCAGCTTCTCCTCGAGCTGCGCCGTATCGAATTTCGCCAGGACGTCATTCTTTTTGACGATCGTTCCCTCCGGTACGAGCTCGATCAACTTGCGTTCGTAATTGACGTTGGGCGCGGCAATATTGATCGCTGTCTCCGCTTCCAGCACACCGTTATCGGCGAGTTCGACTGAGAGATCTCCCGCCGTCGATTCGGTCCAGCGCAGTGGATAAACCCCTTCGCCCGGACGCAAACTGAAATACACCACGAGCGCCGCGCCCAGTACCGCCACCAAGAGTACAGCCTGCTGCAGTCGTGACAGGGACTTCAACCGCTGCAACGTCGTGCCAAACCAATTTCCTGCGTGTGCCATGATATTTTCCTAGCCCGGCGGCCTGTCCTCGAGAATTTCCCCGTCCTGAATGTGGATGACCCGTTCGCTGTGATTCGCAATCTTCGGATCGTGCGTCACCATGATGATCGTACAACCCCGGCCATGCAGGCCGCGAAAAAGCTCCATAATCTCAACACCAGTCTTGCTGTCGAGCGCCCCGGTGGGCTCATCTGCCAGCAGGATGGATGGATTCGTCACGATGGCGCGCGCAATCGCCACGCGCTGCCGTTGTCCGCCGGAAAGCTCGTTCGGCCGGTGATGCCGACGATCGGTCAGCCCCACCACGCGCAAGGCGTCCATCACCGCCGCATCAACATCACCCGGCTCATCCCGATAGAAAAGCGGCATGGCCACATTCTCGTAGGCGGTGCAGCGTGGAAGGAGATTAAAATTCTGATAGACGAAACCAATCTCCTGATTGCGAATGCCCGACTCGTCATCGTCATTGAGAAAGGTGACGTCCTTTTCCTTGAAGAAATAATGGCCTCGTGTGGGCCGGTCAAGGAACCCGATGATATTCATCAAGGTTGATTTCCCCGAGCCGGACGCTCCCATGATCGCCGTGTATTCGCCCGTGCGGATGGCGAGATTGATACCCTTGAGAACGGGAATCTCCTCATGCACGAGGTAGTAGCTTTTCTCCAAGTTGCGAAAATCAACCAGCGTCTCAGTTGGCGGCATAGGAAGTCGACTCCTCCACCGGATAATCCCGCTCGAGGTCGGCCAGCCGACGCAACACCTCGAAGCGCAGGGAAGCTCCCTGATCCAGACTGTCAAAATAGTCATTCTTGCTGCGAATCATGTCCCATGAACTGATCGCGCCAACTTCGAACCGTTTGCGGCTCAGGTCGTAGTCCTTGGTCGAGACGGCCTGAATATCCTTCGAAACGCGATAGCGGCGGTAAATATCCTCCAGATCCACGATATCCTTCTGCAGCTCCTTCTTGTAGTAACGGAAGCGTTCCTCGAGATCGAGCCGCGTGATTTCCTTGTCCGTCTGCTCGATCTGGATGGAATAGTTCGTGGCAAAAGTGTCGGCGAAAAAGGGCATGATCAATCCCACCCCGGCAAAGTACTCCGTCGAACTGCGGGGTTGATCATTGAAAACGTCGTTGGAATTCTTGCCCCACTCCGTCCCCGCGCGGAGTTTCACTGAGGGCAAAAGCTGGTCGCGAAGATAGGAAACATTCAGGTTGTTCGAGAAAATGGCGAACGACATTTCCGCCAGATCAAGGCTCTGGTGCAACGCCGCTTGCAGCATTTGATCCGGCCGCAAAACAATATTATCGAGCTCCTTTTCGGCAATATCCTCGAATTCCACCCCCGGATTATCCTCACGGTGCAGCAGGAAGAACAGTTCCGTGCGGGTCTGAAGGTAAGCCGTTTCCCGCGAAACGAGGCGTGAGATTGACCGCTCGTAATCGCGCTGATAGTCGAAGCGATTGTACTCGGCAATGATGCCTGAGCGGAATTTTTGTTCGCTCTCCTGATCGAGCAATCGGTCGTCGCGATAGCGCTGCAGCGTGTTGTAGTACAGCGTGCGGGCCTCCAGATAATTATAATAGGTGCGCTTCACCACGTTGACGAAATTGCGCCGAATGCTGCGATTGGCCACCTTCTGCAATTCCGCCTGTTCTTCGGCAAGAGACTTGGCCTTTGCCACCGTGTCCTTACGCAGCACCTCCTGCTCGATCTGGATGCGCAGACGATCCGAGATCAAGGCCGATCCGCTGCTGATGGAGCGGGAGCCGCGCACGAGGATATCCGTATTGGTCGGTAAATGCTCCGTCACGCTGGCCGACCCGCTCGCCTCGAAGATGTCGAAATTACTCTGGGCGTTGGAGACATTGCTGTCGTTCAGATTGATCTTGCGATAATCCGGAGCAACGGCGTCGATCTTGAAATTGGGCAGGTAACCGGTTTTGACGCGCTTGATGATCTGGAGCATCTTTTGCATTTCCAGTTCAGCGGTCTTGATGGCGGTACTCATCGTGCAGGCGTCGGCCACGACTTTATCCAAACCGTAGGTTTGCACCGAGGCAGCCATGCCCGCCTTGCCATCCGGTTTGAGCCCCTTCGCCCAGGGAAGATAAAGCGTCACACTGCCGAATCCTGCCTGCCCACCCGCTTCCGCGCCCAAACCCACCGCCTTGCCCGGCATGGTCCCGGTAATGTCCGCCGTAAGGGTCGGCTTGGGGCTGTTATTGACAGTAACCACAACCTGTTTGCCTCGAACCTCAATGTGCACCGGAATGGAAGCGCTCGATTCCGGCCGGGTGATCTCGGCCGTCTTGTCGGCACCTTTGACCATCTGCCCATTACGGCGCGAGGCAATGCCAATCGCGATCCGATCCACACCTGATTCCCCCGCTTTCGCTGGCAAGCGGCGCACGGACACAAAATCACCATTCTCCGCATTCAAGGCATGCAACCAGATCCGGGATTCTTTTTCAGATGGTCGTACGTTGAGCTCGATCGCCCCCGTCTCCAACACCACCCCGGGCGCAAGCACCAAAGCATCGCCACCAGGAGCCTGCAACTGGATCAAAGTCTGCTGGTGATCAATCCACATCGAGGTCGTGCCCCCAAAGAGCCGCCAGCCACGTCCCTCCAGGATTTCCGAAGGATGAATGGGAACCACCATCCATTTCTTTCTGTCTTCCTGAGGGGGAGTCGTCGGAGCGGGCTCCGCAGATTTGGGAGCCGCTTTCTCCACTTTGGCCGGGGGTGGGGTGACAGAGCCCGCCGGAGTCGTGGCCGTCTGCCCCTGGCTTTCTAGCGCTGTGGTCAGAACAATAAACAACGCACCCAATCCCCAATAAAAGGGAAATTGAGCCAGTCGCTCACACTTACGGCGGTTACTCATGAGTTACTGCTTTAGGCTGTAAACCACGATTCTGCCGAAAAGTTGCTTTAAATTCAACTCAAGGTGCAACTATTTGTGAGAAATCTCAGCGGCAGCCAAAGCAGGACTCTCTTCCAAGCGCGAAAGCAGACCAGGAACGCTTTCCCACGGGCCGGACCGCAAGGCCTCCAGTTCAGGGAAGGATTCCGCCCCCTCGCGAATGGGTAATCCGGCGTGCAATTGGGCAATCACCTCCAGATGTCTCATCGCCAACGCTGCGGGACAACGGGGAGGCAGGCCGGTGACCAGACTCGACAACACTTCACGCAGCATCGTCTCCTGCTTGGCCTCCCCAGTGGGAATGAGCCAACGGTGCCGCACCTGTCCATCCGCCCCACGGAAAACGGCATCCTGATCGTGGGTCCAGATGACTTCTCCATCCCGGAGTCGAATCACTATGCGCGGCGCTACCGATTCAATCTCCGCATGAGTTAGGGCAATGTGAATCGGAATGCCTTCCCGTGACCGGCAGCAAACCCGCGCCGTGTCAAAAGTCTCAATCGGGTAAAAACGCCAGAGATTGCCGGAGACGCTCTGGATTTCCGCCGCTTCATGGCGTTCACTGCCGGACAGAAAAAGGGCCAGATTCACAAAATGCGCAAAGGCGTTATTCAAGGGGGAATCATAAACGGGACGCCCCCCGCACAGCAGCCGTCCCGCCCAGTCATTGCGCGTATAATAGTCATGGTGACGCGGCCAGCTGCCTGTCACCTGCACCGATTCGATCGGCCCTGCGTGCCCGGCGAGCAACCAATCCTTGAGCTCCCAAATCGCTGGGCCGTACATATCCTGAAAACCCACCGCGACAAATTTCCCCGCCATGCGCGCCGCCTCCAGAATCGCCCGTCCCTCCGCCACGGAACCAGCCAGCGGCTTTTCCACCAGCACATTCGCGCCCGCCGCCAAGGCATCCAACGTCATCGGCTTATGCCAATGGATGCTCGTCGGGGCGATGCACAGATCGAGACGTCCCGACCATTCGCGCAACATGGTCCGGTAATCGCCATAAATCCGGCAACCCATGGCCTCCAGTTCCCGACAGGTCTCCGCCTCTTCCACGGGATTTATGACGACAACCGCGGCCAATTTAAAATCACCCGTATCTAGAGCGCGACGCAGGCAACGCAAAATCATGCGCGCATAACTTGATACCCCAATGAGGGCGATGGTTTTCATTTGAGACATTTCTTTTCCTTCTATTTGGCCGGGGAGACCAGGACGGTCTGGAGTCATTGTCCCATGACGGGGGCAATTCCCCGCCTCACCAGATCGGAGGCACCCTCAGGCAAGCCCTTTCCCGTTATACTAACGATTATTACCGTTAACATAACAAAGTCAAGCAGTGTTTCGGAGCTGGTCTTGAGTGGAATTTTAAGAGGGGTTCACTGCCGCGGTGGACTGGCGCACTACCAATTCGCCGGGAACGACCAAGCGGATATTCTCGCCGCGAATATCTTCCAGATGATCCAGTAGAAACTTTGCCGCCAAAGTCCCCATGAGCGACCAATCGGGTGAATAGCTGGTCAGATGATTTCCCGTCTCCCGCTCCACATTGTCGAAGCCGGTGATACTGCAGCGCCGGGGCAGATCCCAACCGAGCCGGCGCAATTCGAAATCGAGCATGAAAGCCAGAAAATCAGTCGCGCAAACCACCGCCGTGGCCTTGGACAGCGTCTTGATGAAGGGAGCCAGATCCAGGGGGCCATCCGCATGCCGGGTAATGCGCGAGAGCGGGGTCAGCCCGTGGCGGCACATGGTCGCCAAATATCCCGTCTCGCGGGAATGAAAGATTTCGGTGAATTCGTTTTCATCGATCCCCAGAAAGGCAATACGACGATGACCTAGCCGGATCAAATGCTCGGTGGCTTCGCGGATGCCGCCTTCATTATCGGCAATGATCCGGGGCAGCCCCTTGCATTCAATGTAACTGCTCACCGCCATGACCGGCAGCCCGTTCAACCGCTGCAGGGTCTCCGGAGTATAACGCCCGAACAGAAAGGCCCGGTCGATCGTTTTATTGCGCAGCAGTAACGGCACCTCGCTGGGCTGCAGCGCCTCGATCAGCACCTCAACTCCTCGCTGTTTGCATTCCTTTTGAATGGCGGAAAAAATCCGGCGGGGCACCCCTTCGTTCAAGCGGTTGGTGCCATCACTTCCCAGTTCGTAGACCAGAACTCCGATGCGCTGCGGCTGGTTGCGGCGCGGATCATTCGCCGTGGGCGACACGTAGCCGAGCTCCGCCGCCTTGCGTAAAATTATCTCCCGCGTGGCCGGAGCCAGATCCGGGTGATTGCGCAAGGCGCGAGAGACCGTCATGATGGAGACACCGGTAGCGTCGGCGATTTCTTTCTGGCTGACCATCCCCGCACCCTAACAATAAAGACCGTGACGATTCAACTCTATTACCGTTAGCGGGCTGCTGGAAACTCTTCACGATTACTTCGCATCGCCGAAAAAAACTTCATACCAGATTGTCCGGTACGCAGGCTGGATCGTGAAGGCGAAACCATCCTTCGTCTTGCGCACGGGCACTTCGGTTTGCCGCTGTCCCTTGTCATCCAGCGCCCAGACTTTCCCTGTCGCGCAGGTGGACTGAATCGTAATCTCGGCGGGAATGCCTTCCACCAAAGTCGGCGCCACGCCCCACGAGGACAAAAAGAATTTTCCCGGCACCCAGCCCATCTTCGTATTTTCGATATCCCCACACGCCACCAGCAGACTGGAACCTGCCTGTCCGATGACCGCGCTTTCCTTCGAGGTCAATCCGATCATCGACCACTGCTGCCGCGTCGGGCCCGGTTCGATTGTGACCGCCCCGAGCTTCACCGCACGATTGTCGGCATGGCCGATCATCACTTTCGTTCGCGGTGTATTGATCGTGGCCAATCCGCTCGTGGGTTTCGCGTCCCAGGTCAATTCGCCGCTGTCGCTGGTGATCGGCCCCTGATAGACGCTCGGCTTGATCTCGTCCTTGAATCCGCTCTTCGGCACCACACGCAACGCCTGCGGTCGACGCAACGCGTCCTGTCGCGAAACTCCAAAATATTCACCACCGATATTCACCCCGTGCCGCGCGTAGAGTTCGAGAAAGGCGTCCTCGCCCGCGTCCGTGACGATGACCGGGCCCGTCGTCTTCACATCTCCACGACGAAATAACGCCACCGCGAGCGGCAGGGTCGCCATCTTGAGCGGATGTTGATCGATATCGAATTGCCCCGTGATCCGGCGGCTGTCCCAACCCGCCACACCATGCGCGTAGGAATAGACGAAAATCGCATCCCAATCCTGCATCGCCCCATACGCCGCCACGAGGGGAAACGCCTCCGCGCCGTAGGTATTGGGCGTACTGTGATTGTACTCCGTGACAATGAGTGGCTTGCCCGCGACGCGTTGGAGTGAGAGCTCAGAGAGCGTGCGCGCATCGGGATGATTCACCATCGATTCATTGATCACATACCAGAGATTGCGGTTCGTGCTGTCGGGAAATTCCGGGTGCGACCAGTAGGCGTGAATATCGATTGCGTCCATGTCCATCTGCAGCGGAATGCCGCTGAACGAGTACAGCGCGGAACCGACCACCACCGCTTTCACGCCCAAATCTTCTTTGAGAAACCGACGCATCTCGCGCCAGTAATCCCGCTCCGTTTCGCACAGAAACCGGACCCACACCCGCTGCACGTCCTTCGGCAATGCATCGTATTCCTTCTTGGAAATCCAATTCCCCGGCAACGTCACGCTCTTCGGCGCATGACCCGTTTTCCATTGGGCCCACTGCCGGGTGAGTTCCTCCGCATAAAACGACGGCATCTCGTCGAGCTTCGCCTCCCACCAGCGGCTGAAGAGGCTGTTCTCGTTATTGATCTCCACAAACGCGACGGCGGGATCGTCGACATAGCGCAGTCCAGTATACGGATTTTTGTGCAGCAACAATTGCCGCGCATAGTCTTTCTGCAACTCGATCATCTGCGGCATGAACAGGTCCAGCCCCTTGTCAAACCGCGGCGTCTTGTCGCGTGGCGGCAAGTCGGGATAGGTGCGGCTGACGTGCAAATTGATATTCCCGTAGATGCCCTTCGCCTTGAGCTGCGAGAAGAGAAAATCCAGCCGGTCGAGTTGCGCTGGATCAATCGTCTTGATGTCCTTCTGCCAAATCCCGCGCGGGGCCGGATATAGATCCATGTGATGGAACCGCACGGCATTGATGCCAAAGCGCGCCAGTCGCGCCGCGACTTGCGTGGCCTCTTCCTTGGCGGGAAAATTCGCGGCAAAGGAAAAATTCACGCCAAAAAATTTGATGCGCTGGTCCTGATCCACCACCAGATGTTCCCCCTGCGCGCGCACGAAACCGGACTTCCCCGCCGGGGTCGCGTTCCAACTGCTGTAATCGGTCACGCCGGGCGAGGCGTCATTCCACGGCAACACAAACGGAAACAATTCCTGTCCCTTCGGCACGGGTTGACGCTCCTTCGCGGTGGGAGCCGTGTAGGCCGTGGCGGGCGGCGTGATTTGTGGACTCAGGATTTCGATCTCGTACCAGATGGTGCGGTACTGCGGCCCAATGGCGAAAGCGTGGAGACCGCCAGCGTCGGTGTTGACCGGCACTTCCTCTTTCCTCGCGCCTTTTTCATCCAGCGCCCACATTTTAACCGATCGAGCCGGAAGCTTCCAGCGGAACGCCGCTTCCACGCCCTCGACGAGCGACGGCGCATGGCCCCACGCCTTGAGCGAATTCATCTTCGCATCCTTCCACACCTGCGCGGTGTTCTCCGCCTTGCCGCAAGCGACGAGGAGATAACGCCCCGGCTTGTCCATCCCTTCACCCGTCATCGCCGCGAGCGCCAGCACGGACCAGCCCATGAGATTATTTTTTGGTTCAAAAGTGAGCGTACCGAGGGTGATCGTCTTTCCATCGGAAAAACCCAGCAACGCGCGGGAGCGCTCGGTTTCGAGACTGAACACGCTCTTCGCGCCAGTGACCGGCGTCCACTTCAATTCCTTCGTATCGGAGACAATCGGTTCCGCACCCAACTTCTCCGTCGAGCGCGATGGTTTGGCCGATTTCGCGTCATCCTCCGCCAACCGCACCGACGTTCGTTGCCGGAGCGATTCCAACGGCGACACGCCAAATTCGTTACCCCCGACGCGCGTCCCGGATTGGCAAGCCGCGCGAATAGCCGCGTCCAACGAAATAGCGGTGAACGATTCTCCCACCGCCGGTTTCACATCGCCCCGCACGAAGAGCGCCGCCGCAATCGGCAGCGTCGCCATCTTCAGCGGATGCTGGTCGATGTCGTAAAAGCCGGGAATTTTTCCCGCGCTTATTTTATCCGGATAATGTGAGTACGCGAACGCGAAAAGCCCGTCGAAATCCTGCAATGCCGCGTAGGCCGTGCCGAGGAGAAATCCCTCCGCGCCATACGGGTTGGGCGTGACGTGATTGTATTCCGTGCAGACGTACGGTTTTCCCGCCACCCGCCGCGTCGCCATGATCGGCACGGTGCCGCCGTCGTCATCCTCGAGCATCGATTCGGGACCGACCGACCAGACACTGTAATCCCCCGGCGTCGGCAAATCGGGATGTTTCCAATACGTGTGCACATCGACCACATCCATTTCCTGTTGGATCGGGAAGACGCTGTACGCACCGAGCTGTGTGCCGATGAGCAGCGAGCGCACCTTGAGCTCGGTTTTCAAATAGGCCGTCATCTCGCGCCAATACGCAGCTTCTGTTTCCCAGAGGAAACGCATCCAATCGATTTGCACCACTTCCGGCTGACGCGAGAAAGTCGACTTCGCGATCAGCGAGGCCTTGCCCTCCTTGATCTCAAACGGGCGCGCGCCCTTGTAAATTTCCGTCACTTTCTCCAGCGACTCGTAACGGCGCGTCAGCCACGCGGTCCACAAGTCGCGCAGTTGCCCCGCGAACGGTTCGGGCAGCGCATCCAGTTTTTTCTCCCACCATGTGCTGATCAGGCCGTTCTCGTTGTTGATCTCCACAATGGCGACGGCGGGATCATCCACGTACGCCAGCTTCGTGTAGGGATTCACATGCGTGAGCAAATCACGCGCATATTGCTTCTGCCGGTCGATCATCGCGCGATTGAACAAGTCCACTCCCTTGTGCATCCGGGGCAGTTCCTTGATGTCCTTGAACTCGGGGTAGGTGCGCGAAACCTTGAGATTCAGATCCGCGTAAATACCGCGCTCCTTCAACTGCGCGATGAAGTAATCCAGCTTGTCCAGTTGCGCCGGATCGAGCGTGAAACCGTCCGGCAGGAAAATCCCACGCGGTGCGCTCTCCTTGTCCATGTGATGGAACCGTACGCAATTGATGCCGAACTTCGCCATCCGCGCTGCGACTTTTTCCGCCGTCGCATGATCGAGGAAGTTCGACCCGAAACACAGGTTCACCCCGAGCAACCGCATCCGCTTTGTCGTACCATCCGACTTCGTGACGACGAGGTGCCCGTTCTCCGCCCGGACAAAACCATCCCGACCTGCCGGTTTCTCCAACCAGCCGCTCACATTCGCGACCGACTCGGAACTGTCATCCCACGGCAGCACGAAGGGAAACATTTTTTGCGCCGTGTCCGCCGCCGCTTCTGCGGCGCGCGCCGCCAGAGTCAGGGTGAACAGAAAAGTCAGCAGAACGAAACAGGAACGCAGCATAAAAAGTGAAAAAAAGGGAAAATGAAAAATTACGACTCGGGCTCGAGCCGATAGCGAAACGTCAACGTCACGGGTTTGCCCTCGGTCACGGTCAAAGCCTGCGCGTAACGGGAATTGTGCCATACGACGACGTAGTTCAGCCCCTCGGGAGCGCCGCCTTTTTTCACCGACCCCACGATGTCCGTCTGATACGGCGGCATGTGCCAACCCTTCGGCTGGCCGCTGGGGTGCAGCGATTCAAAGCTGCCGTTTTCGAGCGCGGCTCCCTCGACCTTGATATCATCATAGGCGATCCAGATGTTCTCGGGAATCTTGTTTTTCCCCTTGATGTTCGGCCCGGCGAGATTCAACACCACCTTGCCCGCACCTTTTGGCAGAAAGTTGATGAAGCCCGTCTTCCATTCCTTGCTCGCCGGAAAAACCGCCGCGATATAATACGGAGCCAATTCCTTGCGCCAGTCGGCGTGGCGGCTCGTCCCGCCTTCCGACATTTTCTGCACGACGATTTCGATCTGGTCTTTCTCCGCGATGAGATCAATTCGCGCGTCGTCGCGCTCATCGGCCTGCAAGGCAGGCAGCCAAACCAACATCCATAATAACCAGACTACTTTTCTCATAAGCGTCCTGCCACGGAAGCGGTTTTCGTCATCGATTCCTCGCGCCGTTCCGGCCGCTCAAACCAGCGGCGCAACACCGCTTCGGCCGGTTTGCCGAGAACGGTCCAGCCTGTGCTCCCTGCGGGATCGATTTCATAATGCGGACGATTCTGTTGCTCGTCCCACTTCCACCAATAGAGTCCGCCCCACCACGGTTCCTCCCAGAAAGAGCGGCACATCGCTTCAGCATAGTTCGCCTGCTCCTTCGCATCGTACGCGCCGCTGGTGCGATATTCCGAGGGAACAATCGCGCCGCCCGAAACGGACCGGCACCCCGCTTCACCGAAAATGATCGGCTTGTTCACCTTCTTCGCGAGCTGCCGCAAGTGCAGCACCGAGGGCTTGAGATTCGCCACCATCTCCTCGACCGATACGCCGGGCCGCTGCGCGGCGGAGATGTAATAGCTCACGCAAATTTCATCGAGCAGCCGGTACCACGCCGGAATCTCCGGTAACTCCAGCGTCTGCGGCATCGAATCGTAACCGAGAATGCCCCGGTACACTTCCCGCGCCGCTTCCACGACCGGCTCCCACCGCTGGCTATGGACGGGCTGCTCCGCGTTGAGCAATTCGCAGCCGATGCAATAGTGTTCGCAACCGGTGCGCTGCGCCAGCCGTCCGTAATGCTCCACGCTCTCGCGCAAGCTGCGGAACCACGGGTCCCAGTAATCGGTGCGACGCCCCTGAATCTGCTGATTGTCGTCCGGAAAATTGATATTCCCGCGCCACGAACTGTCCGCGCACTCCACCATCGGCTTGAGCATCACGCTGATGCCGCGCTCGTGAAAGCGGTCGATGATCTTCTCCAGTTCGTAATCGGACGGCGTGAAATGGAAGTCCTGATAGAGCCGCGTGCTATGGAACGTGTCCTGCATCACGCTCGCCATCAGCGCCACGGAGGTCACGCCCCGCTCGGCCATGAGCTCCACCTGCGCCAAGCCTTGGGGAGAGGAATAATACCCGCGCTTGGCCAGATAGCCAAAACTCATACCGCGTAAAATCGGAACCGGTTGCGTTGTCATACAGCTTGCGTCTTTCTGATTACGAAACACGTCGGCGCATGAGCCCCGCCAGCGTGCACAGGCTCAATCCAATCAACGCCATGGATGAGGGCTCGGGCACATTGGAAATCGACACTTCATCGACAAAGGCCGTGATCGTCGCCGCGCCGCCGGTGCTAAACCACAGGATCGAAGCCGGATCGCCCGCCGTATTGCTTCTCCACGGCAGCGTTCCGGAATTGTACGCCGCTACCAGACTTGTCACATCGACCGAACCCAGATCACCGCTCAAGGTCACATTCGTATAGACATGACTCGTCGGATCGATCGTCAGACTCCAACTCACATAACTGCCCGTGCTCGCGAGATCCGCGAACTTGGCCAGCGTGATCAATGTGGACGTCGTTCCCAACGAATTACCCAGATAAATTCCGAGGTAATCGTTACTCGTGTCATAGTTCACATGCATCCAGTCCTTGGCCGATGTGCTGTTGCTATCGGTCCCGAACCAGGCATTGAGCGCCGGCCCCGACGTTCCACCCACACCGCTATACGCCCAGGAGAATTTGATGGTGAACGGATTGGCGAGACTCAGACCCGTCGTCCCCGCCAGATTCAACTCCACGCCGGTCCCGGAACTCGCCGAGCTATCGTACAACCGCAACGCCTGCGCACCCGAACGAGGATTCACGGTGGAGGAAGTGACCGCGCCCCCTCCGGTAAAACCCGACACATTCGACCAAGTCGATGAAGCCGGCGCATTGACATCCTGCACGCCCACCACCGTTGTCGCGTTCCCTCCGTAGCCACTACTCGTTTCAAACCCGGTGCTAAACTGCGACCAAACCGGCGTCGCGCCAATCAGCAATAATGCTGCCGCCATGAGTATCACTTGTTGTTTCATTCTCTTCCTCTTGCTTTGTGTTTTCTGGTTTCAAAAGGGAATCGGCTACCACCACTTCCACCGCGAATCGGTCGCTGGCAGATCGCCCGCGATGTACTCCGCGTGGAGATCGACCATCACGTAATTCGCCCCATCGAGATGCCGCTTCTCCACGGCCGACCGCGCCGACGCACCCGTGGGGTAGACTTGATCTGTGTTGTAATTCTTCTCGCCGATCAGAATCGTTCCTGCCGGGTTCGGGCAGACCAGCCGTTTGTACCGCCACGGCGAATAGAGATTCATCATGTAGATATTGATCCCGTACGAGGCCGCCCGGTTTTCCAATGGTTTGAACGAAGGGCAAAGGAACGGCCCCACCGCGCGCGGCTTAGGGGCGAGCCCCATCTCGCCGTCGGCAATCCCCATGTACGGAGCGATCGCGAAATACCAGGCCGACGCGCCGACCGAGCTCGCATCGTTGCCACCCAGTGGAAACTGATTGTTGTGCTCGTCCGCATATTGACTCATCCCCAACGCGAGCTGCCGCAAATGCCCGAGGCATTTCGTCGAGCGCGACCGCTCAAATGCCGTACTCAACGCCGGAATCAGAAACGCAGCCAAGGCGCTGATGATCGCCACCGCGACGAGAAGCTCCGTCAAGGTGAAGGCCGATAACCTGCGTGGGGAGAAAGTGGACATATCGCCTCGGAATATGGATTAGATTATACGTAAAACCTATTTCCGTCAACCGTAGAAATTCACCCCTCGATTCCCTCTCATTTCTCGATGGTTATAGGAAGTTATATTCATGCTTGCCAAAGAGTAATTCCAAGATTATAAGGTTATAAAGTTTCAACTGAGAAATGCATGATCGCCACCCAAAGTGAAATCGCCCGGCAACTCGGCATCAGCCAAGCCACGGTTTCCATGGCCTTGCGCGGCACCGGCAAGATGGCGGAGGAAACCCGCTCCCGCATCCAGCGGGAGGCGATCAAGCTCGGCTATCGCCACAACAACTCCGCGCAGGCCATCCGCACCGGCCGCTTTGGTTGCATTTCGCTCCTGCTGAGCATGCGTTACCAGCACAGTTATCTGCCCTACGAATTGATTCCCGGCATTGTGGCCGAGGCGCGCGAACAGCAGACGCAGCTCAGCCTCATCGGTTCCCCGGACCAGGAATTGATCAACGAAGAGTTCATCCACGAAGCCCTGCGCCGCTGGTCGTCGGACGGCTTGCTGATCAACTACACCCACAATTTCCCGCTCCGCATGGTTGACCTGATCCGCGATTACCGCGTGCCATCGGTCTGGATGAACGCGAAGCTCGAAGTCGACAGCGTTTATCCCGACGACATCGAGGCCGCCGCACAGTCCACTCGCCGCCTCATCGAGATGGGCCACCGCCGCATCGGTTACGTCGACCTCACGCGCAATCAGCACTACAGCGGTCAGGATCGCTACGATGGCTATGCGGAAACGATGCTGACGCAGGATCTGCCGCTCAATCCGCTCACCCGGCTCGTGCCGCGACCGGACCGTTATCCGATCGTGAAAAAATGGCTCGAGTCCTCCAATCGACCCAGCGCCGTCATCACCTACCGGGATCACGAGGCCTACGCCATTTTCTCCGCCGCGATGGAGCTCCATATTCGCGTCCCGCAGGATCTCTCGATTATCGCGATCCACGACTTTCCGGCCGACACAGTCGGTGTGGCTTTTTCCACGATGAAGAATGACTTCGCAGCCGTTGGTGCGGGCGCGGTGAAGATGCTGATGCGAAAAATCCAGAAACCCTCGGAATTCATTCCCTCACAAAAAATCGCCCCCCAATGGCTGCCCGGTGCGACCACCGCGCCGCCCGCTTAGCGCCTCAGCGAGCCCAGATCGCAAAAATATCGCACACGCAGCGAACCTAGCTCACCTAACGCAAACGCTCGGGCTCATTCTGTGCTAAAACTGGACGCATGCCTGGTCTCTGCTCATTTGAAATCTCCGATCTCAAATTTCACATTCCTCACGATTCTCGTCGACACCGACCTCGACACCCAACAGAGGCGGTCGATTCTTGTAGAGCTTTGTCGACAGTATTTTTTTCTCTCCACTTCCCCGTTTCGTTTTTGATTATTATTGCAACTATGTTTGCAATATTTCATGCTCGCGGACGCTAACCCTCTCTTTCACTCCGACTTTTTGACCTCTATGGCACTTTCCTGGAAACACCCGATCAAAGACCTCCTCCATGGAGGCGATTACAATCCCGAACAATGGTCCCCCGACGTCTGGCGCGAAGACATCCGCCTGATGAAAAAGGCCCGCATCAACTGCGTCTCCATCGGCATCTTCTCATGGTCGCATCTCGAGCCGGAGGAAGGCCGCTACGACTTCGCGTGGATGGATGAATTGATCGGGCTCCTGAGCAGCAACGGCATCGCCTCCGTCCTCGCCACACCCAGCGGCGCGCGGCCACCATGGCTGTCGCAACGTTACCCCGAGGTTCTGCGGGTCAACGATCAGGGCATTCGCAATCTCTACGGCCAGCGCCACAACCATTGCCTCACCTCGCCCATCTATCGCGAGAAAGTCGCCGCCATCAACCGCCGTCTCGCCGAACGCTACGGCGCGAACGATTCCGTCATCCTCTGGCACATCTCCAACGAGTTCAGCGGCGAATGCCATTGCGACCTCTGCCAATCCGCTTTTCGCGACTGGCTGCGCCGCCGCTACGGCACCCTCGACGCGCTCAATGCCGCGTGGTGGACCTCTTTCTGGAGCCATCGCTACACCGACTGGAATCAGATCGACGCCCCCTCCTCGCGTGGCGACCGGGTGCACGGCCAGAATCTCGCCTGGCAACGTTTTATCACCGACCAGACAGTGAACTTCTTCAACGCCGAGGTAGCGGCCATTCGCGAATTCGACACGAAAACGCCCGTCACCACGAACTTCATGGGCGCGTTTCCCGGCATCGATTATGCGGAGTTCGCGCGTCACCTCGACATCGTCAGTTGGGACAGCTACCCCCGCTGGCACAGCGATCCGCATTCCGACGCCGCCATGGGCGCGGAGACCGCCTTCACGCACGACCTCACCCGCTGCTTAAAGATGGATCAGCCCTTCCTCCTCATGGAAAGCACGCCCAGCCAGGTGAACTGGCAGCAGGTGAACAAGCTCAAGCGGCCCGGCATGCACCAGCTCTCCTCGCTGCAAGCCATCGCCCACGGGTCCGACTCGGTGCAATATTTCCAGTGGCGCAAGAGCCGCGGTTCCTGCGAGAAATTTCACGGCGCCGTTGTGGATCATTGCGGGCATGAAAACACCCGTACCTTTCGCGATGTCACACAGCTTGGCGAAACGCTCTCCCAACTTTCCCAACTCCCCGGCAGCCTCGTTCCCGCTCGCGCAGCCGTGATCTACGACTGGAACAATCGCTGGGCCATCGATGGTTACTACGGTCTGCGCCAAGACAAAAAGAATTACTTCGAGGAAGTGCTGCAATACTACCGCGGCCTCTGGAATCTCTCCATCTCCACCGACTGCGTGGATGAGAGCGCCAATCTCGACCGCTACCAACTCGTCGTCGCGCCGATGCTCTATATGCTCAAGCCCGGCATGGCTGAAAAACTCGAAACCTTCGTGCAACGCGGCGGCACGCTCATCACCTCCGCCGTAACCGGCCTCGTCGATCAGGACGATCTCGTTTTCGCCGGTGGCGCTCCCGGACCGATGCGCCAGCTGCTGGGTCTCTGGGTGGAAGAAACCGATGCGCTCTATGATCACGACGCCGTAATCGTGCGCCCTCTGAAGGGACTTCCCTCGCTGCAAGGCGAATTCGCCGCCCGCGAAATCTGCGAGCGGGTGCATCTCGAAACCGCCGTTCCTCTGGCCGTCTATGGCTCGGAATTCTACGCGGGCGAACCGAGCCTCAGTGAAAATCGTTTTGGACAAGGCAGCGCCTATCATGTCGCCTGCCGGGTGGAGGAGAAATTCACCCATGCCCTGCTGCGCGACATCGCAGCGCGAATCGGTCTTCAGTCCAACTGGCCCCTCCCGCTACCGGAGGGAGTCAATATCCAGAAACGAGCCTCGGCCCAAGGCGAATTCTACTTCGCCATGAACTTCAATCCACGCGAAGTCACTCTGCCCGCCCCCGCCTTCCCGCTCCGGGACATGCTCAACGACCAGCCAGTCACGGGCGCGCTGTCATTGCCGGCCTACGGCGTCAGAATGTTACGCCGGGAATAAGCATCCCCCCCCACTTCCCCGCAATACCTCCTGAAAGTTCAGAGTGACATCTGACTTACGGGCGGTATAGCCAAGAGAATAGCTCGACTCTTCCACCCTCCAATTTTCACCTATGCACCTGCTCGAAATCAATACGCTCAAGACCTGGATCTCCCCCGAAACCATCAGCCTGAACCGGCTGCCCATGCGCTCGACCCTGTACCCTTTCACCTCTCCCAAGTCGGCCCTCACCCTCGACCGGGAACAATCGCCCTGGTATCGCCCGCTCAACGGCAAGTGGCATTTCAAGATGGCCGACCGCCCGGAGCATGTGACCGAGAAGGACATCGCGACCAACACCAACCGCGCCGAATGGGATCTGGTCACCGTTCCCGGCAACTGGACCCTGCAGGGTTACGGCAAGCCGCACTACACGAATGTGCAAATGCCCTTCAATGACGAGCCGCCCTTTGTTCCCGAAGACAACCCGACCGGCATCTACGCCACGGAATTCAACGTCCCGAAGGAGTGGGATGGCCGCCGCATCATCGTCCATTTTGGTGGAGCCGAAAGCGTGCTCTACGTCTACGTGAACGGCCAACCCGTCGGCATGAGCAAAGACTCGCGCCTGCCCTCCGAGTTCGATCTCACCTCCCTCGTCCGCGCGGGCCAGACCAATCTGCTCGTTGCCGTCGTGGTGAAGTGGTCGGATGCGAGCTTTATTGAAGATCAGGACCAATGGTGGATGGGCGGCCTGCATCGCGAAGTCTATCTCTACTCCACCGCGCCGGTGCACATCGCCGACGTCTTCGTCGTGGGCAATCTCGAGAACCGCTACACCGATGGCCGCCTCCAAGGCAGCGTCAAAGTTGGCTTCCCCCGTCAACCGGAAGAAGGCTGGCAGGTAGAAACGCAACTGATCGATCCGCGCGGTCGCGAAGTCTGGAAGCAACCGCTGCTCACGCCGATCCTGCTCGGCAAACACACCGACTGGCCGCGTCTGCAGGCACAACTCGATGTGCCACTAAAGAAGCCGTTGCTCTGGTCCGCCGAGCAACCCAATCTCTACAAGATGACCGTCACGCTGCGCAACCCCCAGGGGCAAGCGGTGGAAAGCACCGCCACGCGCTTTGGCTTCCGCTCCGTCGAAGTACGCGACCGCATGCTCCTCATCAACGGCAAGCGCGTGCTCATCAAGGGCGTCAACCGCCACGATCACCACGATACCAAGGGCAAAGCGCTCGACCGCGAAACGATGCGGCTCGATGCGCTGACGATGAAGCGGTTCAACTTCAACGCCGTGCGCACCTCGCACTACCCGAACGATCCGTACTGGCTCGACCTGTGCGACGAACTCGGTTTCTACATCATCGATGAAGCCAATCTGGAATCGCACGATTACTATCACCAGATCTGCCGCGACCGCCGTTACACCTCGGCCTTCATCGAACGTGCCGTGCGCATGGTGGAACGCGACAAGAATCACCCCTCCATTATTCTCTGGTCCCTCGGCAACGAGAGCGGTTACGGCCCGAACCACGACGCCATGGCCGGCTGGATTCGCGGTTACGATAGCAGCCGTCCCCTGCATTACGAAGGCGCCATCAGCGGCGCCACTTACGGCCAATGGAATGGATCTTCGTGGATTCACGGCGACCGCGTCACGGATCTCGTCTGCCCGATGTACGCCTCGATTGCAGATATCGTGAAGTGGGCCACGGACAAGAAACATCCCGACCAACGCCGCCCGCTTATCCTCTGCGAATATTCCCACGCCATGGGCAACAGCAACGGCTCACTCGCCGATTACTGGGATGCGTTTGAAAAATATCCCGGCCTGCAAGGCGGCTTCATCTGGGAATGGCTCGATCACGGCATCAAGCAAACCACGCCCGATGGCAAATCGTACTGGGCTTACGGCGGTGATTTCGGCGATACACCAAACGATCTCAACTTCGTCTGCGACGGCCTCGTCTGGCCCGACCGCACGCCCCATCCGGGGCTCTACGAATTCCAGCATCTCGCGCAACCGGTCAAGGCGCTCACCTTCAACGCCAAATCCGGCGTTCTCGAAATAAAGAACAAACAGGACTTCAATACCGCCTCGTGGATTCGCGGCGAATGGGAGATCAAGATCAATGGAGTGCTTCACGCCAAGGGCAAACTCCCGACGCTGAAAGCCGCCCCGCAGACCGTGGAGAAAATCAAACTCAAGCTCCCCGCCCTCACCATGGAAAAGGGGCAGGAAGCCTTCCTCAACCTGCGTTACTTCAGCGCCCACGAAATGCCTTGGTGCGACGCCGGCCATCTCCTCGGCTGGGATCAACTGCCGCTCGCGCTGAAAACACAACCCGCTGCGAAGGCACCCAAAGCGGCCTCAACATCCGAACCGCTCGCGGTGCAATCGTCCGGCGCACGGCTCACCATCGGCAACAACGCCCTGCAACTGAACATCTCCACCACGACCAACCTCATCGAGACGGTTCGCTGGAATGGAAAGGATCTCATCTCCCGCGGTCCGCAATTGCAGATCTGGCGCGGTGCCACGGACAACGATGGCATCAAGGGATGGACCGGGCAGGATACGAAGGCATTGGGCCGCTGGCTGAAAGCCGGGCTCGACAAACTCGCGCTCAAGCCCAGCAAATGCCAGATCAAGTCTCTCAATGACGGCAGCATCCTGCTCACACTCGAACACATCGGCTCCTGCCTCGCCTCCTCAAACGCAGTGCGTCACGAGCACTCCTACACGATCCGGCCCAATGGCCTGATCACGGTGAACAACCGCTTCACCGTCGACAAGGCGCTGCCCGATCTACCGCGTCTCGGCGTCTCACTCGTCCTGCCACCCGCACTGGAAAAACTCCAGTGGTTCGGTCGCGGACCGTTCGATAATTATTGGGACCGCAAGCGCGCTGCCATCGTGGATCTCTACACCAGCACCGTTACCGACCAGTACGTGCCCTACATCCTCCCGCAGGAACACGGCAACCATACCGATGTCCGCTGGCTGGAAGTGAGCGACGGTCAGGAAGCAACGTTGCGAGTGAATGCCGCCGGATCGCTCGAGTTCACAGCGAGTCATTTCACGGCCGACGATCTCTTCGCCGCGACGCACACGTATGATCTGACACCTCGCGCGGAGACGATCCTCAGTTTGGACCTCCATCAACGCGGTCTCGGCACGAACAGTTGCGGTCCCGACACGCTGGATCGCTACCTGATCAAGCCGGGTGTTCACACCTGGAATTACACCATCCAGCTCGCGTAAGCGGACTCGACAATAAAACCGGCGGGAGCTTGACGCTGCCGCCGGTTTTTTATTTCACAGATCGTCGTCCCACTCAATACACCGCGATCTCAAACAGCCGCGCGCTCGTCGCACCGTGCGTTTCTTTCGCCACGATCCGCAAAGTCTTCACTTTGATCGGTGACTCCAACCGGTGCACGCGCTTGCGGAGGTAATTATCCGTCTCGGTCGCAATCACCTTGCCGTCGACTAGAATTTCGTACGACTTGATCAATTCCGGTTGCGGCCCGCGTATCCCCTGCTTCGTGTGGTGATCGCTCGGCGTCAACATCAACTCGCGTTGCAGGATGCCGCTATCGAAGGTCAGGTGAATCTCGCTCACTTCCTTCGGCTCATCGAAGCGCAATTCCAGCCAGGCGGGCAACTCCGTTGACTCCCAGTGGTGCGGCTTTCCATCCGCCCACGGACCAAAAGAACCTATCAGATCACGACTCACTCCATCCAGTACGAGATCCGCGCCAAATCCCTCCCGGCTCGACGAGGCTTTCACGTCGCCTTGCTTCGTCAATTGAAGCACCGCCTCGTTCCGAAGGTTCGGCAAATACGCATCGTCTTTGATCAACCGCTGCTGCAAGGACTTCACCCGTTCCTCGCGATTCAGTTCCGCCAGAGTCACCCCCTGCTCGACCGCCAGCGCCGCCGCCGTGCCAATGGCCTGTCCCATCACGGAACACGTGGCCATCACCCGCGTACTGGCAAATGCCACGTGCGTCGCACTGATATTACGTCCCGCAAAAAGGAGATTCGGTATATTACGCGAATAGAGCGATCCAAACGGAATCGTGTAGATTTTATCGAGATGCGTCGGCGTGTACGGCGGCTCGTCCGGTACGTCCACTCCCTGCGGCGGGTGAATATCAATCGCCCATCCCCCGTACGCCACGGCGTCCGCAAAGAGACGCCCCCCCAGCACATCGTGTTGCGTCAAAATGTGCGGTCCGAGTAATCGCCGCGATTCGCGCTTCGCCGGAATCGATCCCACCCAGTCGAGCGCCCAATTGGCCGCCGCCGGATGATCGCCCGAATTCTTGACGTAATCCCAGACCCCAAGTGCGATACGCAGCAATTCGTGACGAATCGGCTCGTTATCCGCAATTGTATCCAACTGACCGCCCCACTCGAACCACCAATAGCCATATTCGTAGCTGTGAATCGGGCGATGCTTAAAATCGGCTTTGGTAAATTTACGAATCCAGCTCGGCGCGCGAAACGGCTGCGGCGTGGCATGCTCGCGACCCGTGATCAAAATGGAACTTCCCAACGTCCAGCGGTCTGCTTTTTCCTGCGCAAGACTTTCGCCGTACTCCGCCTTGCTTTCACGCCCCACCGTGTAGTCCGCACCCGCTTCATAACCCAACCGCGAGTCCCCCGAACAATCGGCAAAGAACATCGCCGTGATTTCGAATTGCTCCTCCGTCGAATTTTTCAGCGCCGTCACACTGCGAATCTCTTTTCCCTCAACCGTGCAACCGATGCATGCTGTATCCAGCAGCAGAGTGATGTTCGGCTCCAGCGTCACCTTCTCGTAAAGTAATAAATCCCATTGCGAATAACTTCGGTGCGGATTGCGCATCGCGTCTTCCAATCGCAATTCCTCGATGAGTCCCGACTCGCGGAGCCCGCGCTTGCCACCGTGGCAATCCGCGCCGACGATATGCATCTTCACTTCGCTCGACGCGTTACCGCCCAGCATGGAACGATCCTGGATCAATACCACGCGCAGCCCATTGCGGGCCGCCGCCAGTGCCGCACTCACGCCCGCCATGCCACCGCCAACAACGACAAAGTCAGCTTGAAGCGTTTTCAGTTTCACCTTGTTTTTTAACGGAATCGCATTCATCGTATTTGTGTTCCTTCATTCAGTTTAATTTCATTTACTTCGAATTAAATGGATTATTTGCACGTTTATTTGTGTTTTTATGACATTTAACCCCAAGATCCACACCCTCCATTTAAACGATCCTTGCGGGCGCATGGGTTGCGGCCCGGGCTGGGGTCGCGAGCGCGATGCTTCCCTGCGACTGCCCGATCTGGAGTTATGGTTCGTCTGGAAAGGTCGCGGCTGGATGAAAACCCGGGATCGACAATTCACCCTGCTCCCCGGCTTTTGCGCATTGATGCGACCCGGTGGCATTTACGATGCCGGCCATGATGAAGGCCATCCACTGGGCATCACCTATATCCACTTCGACGTGCACACCGTCCGCACCGGAAAGAAAATGACCTCCCTGCTCGCGCGCCAGTGGCCAGAATTTTTCGAGATCAGCGATCCCGATTACTTCGATGTCGTAACGCGCCGCATTGTGGAACTCTTTCCCACCCACCCCCGGCTGGGCGAGGATCTCCTGCGGGGATTATTGCAAGATCTTCTGCAACGTCCGGTTCTCGGCAGCCACGCCGCTCCAGCACCCGCATCCGGCATCGCCGCCCTCACCGCCCGCATTCGTTCCAGCTCGGAACGGCTCCCCACTGTGGCGGCGCTGGCGACGGAAATGCATATGAGCGCGGGTCATTTCTCGCGCTTGTTCAAAAAAACCACAGGGCAGAGTCCGCTCGATTTTCTCGTGGAAACACGACTCGCCCGCGCGCGGCATCTGCTTCGGGAAACACCGCTCAGTATTGGCGAAATCGCCGAGCGGCTCGACTACGCCGACGTCTATTTCTTCAGCCGCCAGTTCAAGCAAAAGACCGGCGTCCCGCCACTCGCTTATCGACGAAGCGGATAGTGGATTGAGTGCCGCTAAAATCCTTCCAGCACAATCTTCCCAATCGTGCGCCCGCTTTCGATTTCGCGATGGGCCTCGCGCAAATTGACGGCATTGATCGCTCCCAATTCCCGCGTCAAGGTGGAACGCAACTTTCCCGCATCGACCAGATCGGCGACCTCATTGAGCAAGCGGTGTTGCGCCTGAATATCCGCCGTGCCGAACATGGACCGCGTGTACATGAACTCCCAGTGAAGTGATCCACTCTTTTGTTTGAGCAACGTCACATCGAGCATCTTCGGATCGTCGATGAGGCCGAACTTCCCCTGCGGCGCCAGCACCTCGACCAAGCCCGGATAATTCTTTTCCGTCCCGGTCAGACTGGCAATCAGCGGCACGGTGGAAAAACCAATCTCCTTGAGCTGGGGCGCCAGCGGCTGCGAATGATCAACCACATGATGCGCTCCCAAATCCAGACACCATTGCCGCGATTCCGCACGGGAAGCGGTCGCAATGACCGTCAGGGAGGTCAGTTGCCGTGCCAATTGAATCAACATCGACCCCACCCCGCCCGCGCCACCGGCAATGAGCAATGCCCCCGAGGTTGCACTCGCCCGGCCAACCTGAAAGCGGTCGAACAAAAGTTCCCATGCCGTGATCGTGGTCAACGGCATCGCCGCCGCCTGCGCCACGCTGAGCGATTTCGGCTTGCGACCGACGATCCGCTCGTCGACCAGATGAAATTCCGCGTTGGTTCCGGGGCGTACAATCGAGCCCGCATAAAAAACCGCATCCCCCGGCTTGAACAACATCACCTCCGCACCCACCGCCTCCACTACGCCGACCGCATCCCAACCCAGAATTTGATACTCCCCCGCCGGAGGCGTTTTGCGCACGCGCACCTTGGTATCCACCGGATTCACCGAGACCGCCTGCACCCGCACCAGCAAATCACGCGCTCCCGGTTGGGGAACCTCCGCTGTAAAATCGACCAGAGATTGCGGGTCTTCAATGGGAAGAGAACGTTGGTAGCCAATTGCCTTCATGATTCTTCTATTCTAGAGCCCCCGCTTTCCGGGTCAAATGATGGCGAAAAATTGTTACAATTATACAGAGGTATAATTCTTGATTTCCACCGCCACCGTTTCAAAATGGCCTCATGCCGTTGCGCAGTCTTTTCGTCGATTTCAATTCCTACTTCGCCTCCGTCGAACAACAGACGAGGCCCGAGCTGCGCAACCGGCCTGTCGGCGTTGTCCCCGTCCTCTCCGAAACCACCTGCTGCATTGCCGCCAGTTACGAGGCCAAGAAATTTGGGGTCAAAACCGGCACGCTCGTCCACGACGCGCGCAAACTCTGCCCGCGTATCCGCATTGTGGAAGCCCGCCCGGAAATCTACGTGCGTTATCACAACGATCTCGTTGCAGCCGTCGACTCCGTCCTGCCCGTCTCCTCCATCCAGTCCATCGACGAAATGGCCTGCGCCCTCAACGGTCCTTTTCAACAACGCGAGAAAGCCCTCGCCCTCGCGCATCAGGTCAAGGCCACCATCGCCAGCCGTGTGGGCCCATGGATGAAGTGCTCCATCGGCATCGCGCCGAATGATTTCCTGGCCAAAACCGCCTCGGACATGCAAAAGCCCGACGGCCTCGTCATCATCGAATCGCACGATCTGCCCCAGTGTCTTTACCCCCTCGAACTGCGCGATTTCTGCGGCATCGGCCGCAACATGGAAGCGCGGCTGCGACAGCACGGCATCTGCACGGTCGAAGCTCTCTGCACCGCCTCGGCCGCCACCTTGCGCCGCGCATGGGGCAGCATCGAAGGCGAACGGCTGCACGCCAAGCTCCGCGGCGAAGTGGTCTATTCTCCCCCGACCCAGAAAAGTTCCATCAGCCACTCACACGTTCTCGCACCCGAACTGCGCAACGATGCGGACGCTTACTCGGTGCTTAACCGGCTACTGCAAAAAGCGGCCATGCGCCTGCGCAAGGACGGCTACCTCGCCGGCGCGATGGGCATCTACCTCAAGTACACCGGCGGCAACGACGGCTGGCATCAGGAGATGCATTTTCAGGAAACGCAGGACACCATCGAATTTCTCCGCGTGATGGAAACACTCTGGCAACAACGCCCCTCCCGGCCTCCCGGCGCCCCGATACAAGTAGGCGTTTATTTACTCGGTCTCACCGACATCCATTGTCGCACCCTCCCCCTCTTCGGTGAAGGCAAGGCCCGCCCCGCACTCAATGCCGTCGTCGATAAACTCAATACACTCTACGGCAAAAACACCGTCTACTTCGGCGGCGCCCATACCGCACTTCAAGCCGCCCCAATGCGCATCGCGTTCAACCGCATCCCCGACATTGAAACCGAATCCGACGACGACTAGCAGGCGCACACTGAATGCGCGCACCGCAAAAAACACCGCTCGCCGCAGCAAAATCGAGCATCGTCTAACCTGTTGCCATTGATAAGTTTGAAATTTAATATTATTAGACCTACTTATGAAAAACCAAGCCCAGACAAGACATTCTTCTAAAATGTTGCCAAACAGCGACTTATAACACGCAATCCATTTGACTTTCCTGCCGATAGGTATATCCTACACCTTACCACCTATGAATAATGCTCCAGTTGGTGCTCCAACGTCCCCTTCGTCGTCTTCGCCCATCGCCACAGACGAGCGCGCCGTGAAACGTCAGCAGCTTATCAATGACGCCGTCATCCGCCTCGCGGGTAACTCTCAGGACGGTATTCAAGCCATCGGCGGATTTCTCGCCCGCCTCGCAGGCCGCAGCGCCCAGGAGGTCATGACCTACATGACCATTCCCTCCACCATCTCGGGCGGCCCCTCCATCTTCCAAGTCCGCATTGGCTCGGGCGAAGTCCTCTCCGCTGGTGACGAGGCCGACTTCCTCGTCGCGTTCTATCAGCACAGCTACAAAGATCACATCAACTTCCTCAAAAAGGGCGGCATCCTTCTCTACGATTCCGACCATGTCCAACCCGACCTCAACGACAAGAACTACATCTACGTCGGCGTCCCCATGACCGGCCTCACCGTCGAGGCACTCGGCGGCACCGCCAAGGACAAAGGCAAGAACATCTTCGTACTCGGCCTCCTCGCCAAGATCTTTGACCTCGATGTCGCCAAGCTGGAAAAGCTCATGGCGGAACGTTTCGGTCGCAAAGACCCCAGCGTGGTCAACAACTCCCTGATGGCCTTCCATGCCGGCTATGCCTACCCGGTTGGCAACATCATCGACCTCTACAAATTTGAAAGCGCCGAATCCAAACCCGGCTCCCGCCCGCAGGTCACCATGGACGGCAACCAGGCCATCGCTTACGGCCTCATCGCCGGTGGCGTCCGCTACGGCGCCGCCTACCCGATCACCCCTTGGACGACAATCATGGAGACCCTCCGCAGCGAGCTCCCCAAATACGGCGGACTTTTCGTGCAATGCGAAGACGAACTCGCCTCCGTCTCCATGGCTCTTGGTTTTGCCTTCGCCGGACACACCGCCATCACCGGCAGCTCCGGTCCCGGCATCTCGTTGAAGACCGAAGCCATCGGTTGGGCCTCCATGGCGGAAATGCCACTGATTGTCGTGAATATCCAGCGCGGCGGTCCCAGCACCGGTTTGCCGACCAACGTCGAACAGAGCGATTTGAACCAGGCCATCTTTGGCGGCCACGGCGACAGCCCCCGCGTGGTGCTCGCCCCGCAATCGGTGGAAGACTGTTTCTACATCGCCATCGAAGCGGCCCGCATCGCCCGCAAATACAGCACACCCGTCTTCATCCTCAGCGACGCCTCGCTGGCCACCCGCATCGAAGCCTTCGAAGAGCCGAACCTGAAGGAATTGATGATCAATCCGCAACTCGATCTCTCGCCGCGCGAACCCAACTTCAAGCCCTACCCGCTCGAAAAGATCACGCAGCATGCACCTCCCGGATCGAAGATCCCCGAGGGTCAGTACCCCCTCATCACCGGATTGGAGCACGACGAACTCGGCCACCCCACGGGCAGCCCGAAGCTTCACCTCGCGATGACCGCCAAGCGCCGCAACAAACTGCGCGTTCTGGCGGAAGAAATTCCCGTGCCGGAAGTCTACGGCCCGAGCGAAGGCAATATCCTCCTCGTGGGCTGGGGCTCCACCTACGGCCCCATCCGCGAAGCCGTCGACAAATCCCGCGCCGCCGGAGACAGCGTCTCCTCGATCCACCTCCGTCACATCCACCCGCTCCCCAATGGCCTCGAAAAAATCTTCGAAGGCTTCAACCATGTGCTCGTCGTGGAAATGAACGATGAAGGCGTCTACGGCTACGGCCAACTCGCCAGCATCCTCCGCGCCCGCTACTGCAACCCCAAGATCCAGAGCGTCACCAAGACCGACGGCTTGAACTACAAGGTGCGCGAAATCCTCGACCGCACCAAGGCCAGCCTCGAAACCGCCCTGATCAAACGCTAATTGGAGAACACGATCATGTCCGCCGAAACGTCCACCCCCGCCTCCGCCCAAACGCCCGCGCAACCCGACAAGCTGACGAAGAAAGCCCTCACCGCCGACCACCCCACCTGGTGCCCCGGCTGCGGCGACTTCGCCGTACTCTCCAGCTTCTACAAAACCCTCGAAAAGAAAAATCTCCCGCACGAGAATATCGTCACGCTCGCGGGCATCGGCTGCTCGTCGCGCTTCCCCTACTTCGTCAACGGCCACGGCGCCCACTTCATCCACGGCCGCGCGGTGCCGTTCTCGTCCGGCGTCAGCCTCTCCCGGCCCGACCTGCACGTCTTCGTGTTCGGCGGCGACGGCGATGGCTACTCCATCGGCGGCAACCACCTCGACCACGGCGCCCGCAAGAACATCAAACTCATGTACGTCATCATGGACAACTTCGTCTATGGCCTGACCAAGAAACAAACCTCCCCCACCTCGCCCATCGGTTACAAATCCAAGACCGACCCGACCGGCGCGATCGACCGCCCCGTCAACCCGATCAAGAAACTCATCGCCAACGGCGCAACCTTCATCGCCCGCACCCACGCCACCAATCCCGCGCACATGATCCAGATGATGGAACGCGGCATGGAGCACAACGGCTTCGCCGTCATCGAATGCCTCTCCGAATGCGTCGAATTCTACCCCGGCGCCTTTGATGCCGCCAACCCCCGCAAAGGCGGCACCTTCAACCTCATCGACGAAAAGAAATGGGACGGCACCGCCGAGGATGAAGCCCGTCACGACGTCACCGACGAAGTGGCCGCCTTCAAACTCGCCAACGAACCCTTCCCCGGCCTCTTCGGCGTCTTCTACGACGTCGACCGCCCCACGAAGAATCAACTCGAGAAAAAGTGGATCGATGCCACCCGAGAAAAACTCACCGGCAAAAGCGACCTCGACATCCTCCAGTCGACCTTCGACCGCATGAAATAAACGCGCCCCCAAGCGCCACACACTTACCGGCTGCTGAAACAGACGCCCGACCACCAGACGGGACTTTTTCAGCAGCCAACGGATCCTTTTCGGATTCCACCGCCGCATTCTTGACACACCCCGGCCCTACGCGCACGCAGGCGCGTCCATCTACACAGGAGTCCTCATGCCCCTGACTTCCGCATTACTCCTGACTTCTTGCGCCTAACCCAATCGAATCGGCCCAAGCAACCCTGCCATGTCGACACGACAAAGCGCTCGACTCGAAACGCGACCGGATTCATCAGGAAAGCAACGGGGAAAAGGGAGTGGGCAGAATAGGATTCGAACCTATGAAGGCGTAAGCCAGTAGATTTACAGTTGACCTGCTCCCGTAGAACTGGACCAGGTGAGAGTTAGGAATTGGCAGGGGTGAGGAGGGTTCGTAGAAAGGCCAAA
>OFJB01000044.1_pt1 | contig 93122 bp, 90 predicted proteins | sample 1775081 | NCBI WGS metagenome assembly OFJB01 (sample SAMN08195771, study PRJEB24354) | sludge metagenome | isolation source: initial sludge from phenol fed wastewater aerobic bioreactor | place: India: Nagpur | collected 2016-06-05 | reverse complement strand
ATCGAAGCCAACCGCGTCTACACCGAAGGCAAGGGCGAAACCCAGCCGGTCACCGGCGACAAGTGCGGCAAGAGCGAGAAGAAGTCGAAGTCGCTGATCGAGTGCCTGCAGGCCGATCGCCGCGTCGACATCGAAGTCATCGGCACCAAGTAATCCTGCCGCTCTTGCGGTAAAAGAAAGGCCCTGCCCCAGCAGGGCTTTTTCACATCTGGACAACATGAACCGTCGCCTGCTTTCCTGCTGCCTCCTCGTCCTTGCGTTGTCCGCCGCTCTTGCCCAGGCGGCGGAACGGCCGCGGGTCGGGCTGGTGCTCGGCGGCGGCGGGGCGCGCGGCGCCGCCCACCTGGGCATCCTGGAGGCGCTCGAAGAACAGCGCATCGCGGTCGATTGCGTTGCTGGCACCAGCATGGGCGCCCTCTTCGCTGGGGCCTGGGCGGCCGGTGTGACGCCGGCGGTGATGCGCCGCGAACTGGAACGGGTCGATTGGCGCGACATCTTCATCGACAACCCGGAATACGCCGAGATGGGTTACCGCAACCGGCTGATCGCTCGCACCTACCCGCCGGGCTCCGAGGGCGGCGTCGGCGACAAGGGGGTGCGTTACCAGGGCGGCGTCGTCGCCGGCCAGAAGATCAAGCTCTTCCTCAACCGCCTGGTCGGCACCGTGCGCCAGATTGAAAGCCTGCCGCTGCCGCTGTCGATCGTCGCCACCGATATCGGCAACGGCCAGCGGGTGGTCTTCCGCGACGGCACGCTGAGCACGGCGATGCGCGCCAGCATGTCGGTGCCCGGCCTGCTGGCGCCGGTCGAGACGGGCGGGCGCAAGCTGGTCGATGGCGGCCTGGTCGACAATCTGCCGGTCGCCGAGGTGCGCGAGCGCTGCCAGGCCGACGTCGTGATCGCCGTCGATGTCGGGACGCCCCTGCTGAAAAGCGAGGAGATCGGTTCGCTGCTGACCGTCTCGGCGCAGATGATCGGCATCCTCACCCAGCAGAACGTCGAGCGCTCACTGGCCCTGCTCGGGCCGCGCGACATCCTGATCCGCCCCGACCTCGGCGACATCACGGCGGTCGATTTCCCGCGTCACGAGGAGGCCGCCGAACGCGGACGGCGCGCCGCGCAGGCGCTGGCCGAACGCCTGGCGGGGCTGCGCCTGAGCCCGGCGGACTATGCCGCGTGGCAGCAGGCGATGACGGTCGAGCCGCAGCCGCAACTGCGCGTTGATGCGGTCGAAGTGGCCGGTCTGCACCGGGTCAACCCGCAGGCGGTCGAGCGCCTGCTCGACATCGCGCCGGGCGAGGAAGTCGACGCGCTGCGTATCGACAACAACCTGCTGCGCATCTATGGCGACGGCCACTACGAGAGCGTCGATTACGCGCTGAGCAACGAAGCCGGGCGCAACCTGCTGCGCGTGATGCCGGTCGAGAAGTCCTGGGGGCCGGACTACCTGCGCTTCGGCCTGACCTTGCAAGCGGACGACGGCGACGGCTCCTCCTTCGGCCTGCGCGGCGCCTATCACCAGACCTGGCTCAACGCCTTGGGCGGCGAACTGCTCTATCACGCCGAACTGGGCTCGCGCGACCGCCTCGGCGTCAATTACTACCAGCCGCTCGATCCCGGGCAGCGCGTCTTCTTCGAGGCGCTGGCCGGCGTCGAACAGGAGGACATCAACATATACCGGGACGATCGGCGCCTCGCCCAGTACCGGGCCAGGCAGGGGCTGCTCGGGGTCTGGCTGGGACACAACCTCGGGGTCTATGGCAGCGTCCGTCTCGGCTGGTTGCATCGCGACCGCCGTTACCGCCTGGATACCGGTCAACCGGTGATACCCAGCGCCAATACCGAATTCGGCGGCTGGCAGGCCGGGATCGATCTCGACCGCTTCGACCGGATGTACTTCCCGACCCGGGGCTGGGCCGCGAAAGTCGACTACTTCAACTCGCCGAAGCTTGACTACGCCCGGCTCGATGTCGATCTGCGGGCGGCGTTCTCGGTTGCCGACAACGTGTTCAATGCCCGTCTCGCCTACACCGGTTCGCCGCGCGGCGAACTGCCCGCGTTCGACGCGGCGCGCCTGGGCGGCTTCCTCAACATGACCGCGTTCAGCCGCGACCAGCTACAGGGCGACAGCGCGCGCTACGTCGGCTTGCGCACCGAACACATCATCAGTCGCATGCCGCTCGGCCTGCGCGGCGACCTGCGCCTCGGCCTGGCCGTCGAAGCGGCGCGCCTGGGCGGCCAACTGAGCGGAACGCGGCGCCGCCACTGGATCGATTCGACCGCCCTCTACCTGGGCGGCGAGACGCCGCTCGGTCCCGCCTATCTCGGCCTGGGCCGCTCTTCCACCGGCGCGGCGAACCTCTTCCTGTTCATCGGCACGCCATGAGTCAGACGCTTTACCTGTGCGCCACTTCGCGCCTCGCCCAGACGCTGCGCCAGGCGGTGCCGGCGGCGGGCGCCGTGTGGCGGACGCCGCGCGCGCTGACCATCGGCCAGTGGCTGGCGGAACTGGCCGACGCCGCGCTGCTCGCCGGCGAGGCGGTGCCGATCGCGCTCGACGCCGACGCCGAGCGCCTGCTCTGGGAACAAGTGGTCGCCGAAGCGCTCGCCGGCGGGGGCGCCGGCGCCGCCCTGTTCGATCTCGCCGGCCTCGCCGCCAGCGCCCAGGAAGCGCACGCGCTGTGCCGGGAATGGGAGCTGACGGCGGGCGGCGATGGCGACGAGTCGCGCCTGTTCGCCGACTGGCAGGCGCGTTTCGTGAAGCGCTGCCGCAACGCCGGCTGGATCGACGGCAGCGGCCTGCAACACTGGCTGATCGAGCGCCTGAATGAAGGCGCCTGCGTCTTGCCCGAGCGCGTCGTGGTCGCCGGTTTCGACCGGCCGACGCCGCTTGAGCGCCAGTTGTTCGCAGCGTTGGCCGGGCGTGGCGTCGTCGTCGAGATGCAGCCGCTGGCGGCGGTGGCCAGCCAGATCGAGGTGCGCAGCGGTGCCGATGCCGCAGCCGAATGCCATGCCGTCGCCGCCTGGGTCGGCGCACGCCTGGCGGCCGATCCGCAGGCCCGCCTCGGCATCGTTGCCCCTGACCTGGCCGGCGTCCGCGACCGCCTCGCCGGCCTGCTCGACGAAGTCCTGCTGCCGGCGGCCTTGCGTCCCGACGCCGCCGGCCTGCCACGGCCCTATAACATCTCGCTCGGCCGGCCGCTCGCCGAGCAGCCGCCGGTGCGCAGCGCGCTCGAACTGCTGGCGGTTGCCGGCAGCCGCGGCAGCGTCGAGCAGACCCGGCTGTCGGCGCTGCTCCTCGGCGGCTTCTGGGCCGGTGCCGACAGTGAGGCCGACGCGCGCGCCCGGCTCGACGCCGCGCAGCGCCGCCGCCTCGGCTTCCTGACCACGTCGGCGGCCCTGCTGCGTCTCGGCGAACGGCTGGAGCTGCCTTGTCCGGGCACGCTCGCCGCGCTCGCCGAGGGCAACGGGCTGGCCGCGGCGGCGCCGCGCAGCCAGCGCCCGGCGGCCTGGGGCCGGCACTTCCGGCAGATGCTGGCGGCGCTCGGCTGGCCCGGCGAACGCTCGCTGTCCAGCCACGAATTCCAGGCCCGGCGCGCCTTCCTCGAACTGCTCGACGGTTTCGGCCGGCTCGACGGCGTGCTCGGCAGCATCGGCGCGTCTACCGCCCTGGCTCGCCTGCGCGATCTCTGCCGGCACCGCGTGTTCCAGCCGGAAACCCGCGGCCGGCCGGCGGTGCAGGTGCTCGGCGTGCTGGAGAGCGCCGGCCTCGAGTTCGACGCGCTGTGGGTGATGGGGATGAACGACGACCGCTGGCCGCCGCCGCCGCGTCCCAACCCGCTGCTGCCGGCCGCCGTGCAGCGAGCGGCGGGCAGCGCCCACGCCAGCGCCGAGGTCGAGCTCGACTTCGCCCGCCGCGTCCAGGCCCGCCTGCTGCGTTCGGCGCCGCAACTGATCTTTTCCTTCGCCCAGGCCGACGGCAACCGCCTGCTGCGGCCGAGCCCTCTGCTCGCCGAACTGCCGCTGGCGCAGCCCTTGACGGCGCGGGTGGCGACGCTGGCCAGCCGGCTGGCGCTGGCCGATCAGCGCGTCGCGCTGGCCGACGCCAAGGCGCCGCCGGTGGCGCCCGGCGAAGCGGTGCCCGGCGGTAGCTGGCTGTTGCGCGCCCAGGCGATCTGCCCGGCCTGGGCCTTCTACCGTTTCCGGCTCGCCGCCCAGGCGCTCGAAGCGCCGGTCGACGGGCTCGACCCGGCGGCCCGTGGCACGCTGGTGCACGCCGCGCTCGAAGCCTTCTGGCGCGCTTGCGGCGGCAGCGCGGCGCTCGCCGCGCAGGACGTCGCCGCCCGGACGGCGGCCATCGCCGCCGCTGTCGCTACGGCGCTGGCGCGCTTCGAGCAGACGCTGGGCGGCAGTCTGCCGGCGCGTTTCCGGCAGCTCGAAGGCGGCCGCCTGTGCCGCCTGCTCGAGCGCTGGCTGACGCTCGAGGCGAGCCGGCCGCAGCCATTCACCGTCGCCGCCTGCGAGCAGGCGCAGGAAGTCGCGATCGAAGGCATCCGGGTCAAGGTGGTGGCCGACCGCATCGACCGCCTGGAAGGTGGCCGCCAACTGATCATCGACTACAAGACCGGTGCCAGCATCGACGTCCGCAACTGGGCGAGCGAGCGCTTGAGCGAGCCGCAACTGCCGATCTACGCGGCGCTGGTGGCGGACGATGTGGCCGGCGTCGCCTTCGCCAAGGTGCTCGCCGACAAGCCCGCGTTCACCGGCGTCGCCGACGGCGGCGATCTGCTGCCCGGCGTTGCCGGGCTGGCCGACGGCCGCCAGAAGCTGTTCGACCCGGCGCGCTTCCCGGACTGGCAGGCGGTGCTCGAGCACTGGCGGGCGTGCCTGCAGGCGGTCGCCCGCGAGGTCGGCGCCGGCGTCGCTGGCGTCGTCTTCGCCGACGAGGCGGAACTGCGTTATTGCGAGGTGCTGCCGCTGCTCCGTCTACCCGAGCGGCGACGCCTGCTGGCGGCTGCGCCGCCGGTGGGTGAGTCGGGATAAGATGGAGGCTGGCATGCAACGGGGAGAGAGGCGATGACGGTCAAGGGCTGGCGGTTGCTCGGCGCTCTCGTCCTCGCTTTGCTTGCGGCCTGCGGCAAGGAACCAGCGCCGGCTGCGCCGCAGCGCAGCACGGTGACCTTCCTGCATTACTTCACGGATTCCCTGAGCGGCGGCGTCGGCGAGACCGCCCAGGCGTTCAATGCGCAGAACGCCAGCCATGAGCTGAAGGCGGTTTCCCTCGATCACGAGGCCTTCAAGAGCAGCATCCGCGACACCCTGCAGGCGGGCAATCCGCCCGACCTCTATTCCAACTGGGCGGGCGCCCGCACGGCGGCGATCGTCGATCAGTTGCAGCCGATCGACGACGTCTGGGCGAGCGCCGGACTAGATCGCGTCTTCCCGCCGGCGGTGACGCAGGCGGCGAGCGAATACGCCGGCCACAAGTATCTGCTGCCGCTGACCCAGCACTACATCGCCTTCTTCTACAACAAGCGCCTGTTCGCCGAACACGGCCTGCAGCCGCCGACCACCTGGGAGGAGTTCCTGGCCGTCTGCGAGCGCCTCAAGGCGGCCGGCGTGACGCCGATCGCCCTCGGCGCGCGCGACAAGTGGCCGGCGCAGTTCTGGTTCGATTTCCTGCTCCTGCGCAGCGCCCCTTATGCTTTCCGCCAGCGCCTGCTGAACGGCGAGGAGCGCTTCGACGATCCGCGCGTGCTGGCCGTCTTCGCCCGCTGGAAGCGCCTGCTCGACGCCGGCTACTTCAACCGGAGCCCGCACCCGAACAGCCTGGCCTGGGACAGCGGTGCCAACGAGATGGTCTATCGCGGCGAGGCGGCGATGACCCTGATGGGGACCTGGAACATCGGCTATTTCACCAATGCCGCGCACGGCTGGGTGGCCGGCCGCGATTTCGACTTCTTCCCCTTCCCGGTGATCGATCCGCAACTGCCGCGCGTGGCGATGGGACCGATCGACGGTCTGGTGCTGCCGCGGCAGGCGGCCAATCCGGCGGGCGCTCGCGCTGTCCTCGCCTATTTCGCCGGTGCCGCCGCGCAGCAGGCCTTCAGTCGCGGCTCCGGGGCGCTGGCCCCGAACCGCCAGGTGCCGGCCAGCGCCTACAGCGAACTGCAGCAGCGGGTAGGCGATGAAATCAATCGCAGCCCGATCTTCACTTTCGCCTTCGATCTGGCGGCGCCGCCGGCGGTCGCCAGCCTCGGCCTCGATGCCTTCGCCGATTTTCTCGCCTTCCCGCAGAGCTATCCGGAAATCGTCCGCCAACTGGCGGCCCGCGCCGCGGTTCCAGGGAAGACGCGGCAGTGAAATGGCTTGAGCGCCTCGCTTTCCGCCAGAAGATCCAGCTCAGTTTTGCCGCGCTGGTGCTTCTGGTCGCCGCCAACGCTTTGGTCGGCATCTACGCCGCTGTCTCGATCAGCCGCCAGGTCGGCGAGCAGGAAGTGCTGGCCGGGATCATCGGCGACATCATGCAGTTGCGCGACGCCACCGAGCGCTTTTCCCGGCAGCGCGCGCGTCAGGCCGAAGCGCAGGCGCTCGCCACACTGGCCGGACTGGAGCGGCGGATCGCCGCGGCGCCGGCGCAGGACGCCGCCTACGCGGCGCTGCGCCCGCTGCTCGACGATTACCGCCGGCAATTCCAGAAATACACGATCGAGGTCGATCAGCGGGCGGCGCTGGAAAGCCGCGCCCAGCAACTCGGGCAGCGGCTGCCGGCGGCATTGGCCGACACCCGCCTGCGCTTCGCGTCGCTCGGCGACCGTGAAAGCTTCGACAAGCTGATGCTGCGCCTGCTCAGCCTGCAATGGCAGGAGCGGGAGTTGCAGGAAGGTCCGGGGGGCAGCGAGCCGCACCTGCTCGCCGACCTGCGCGCCAGCCTCGATCAGTTGCGGACGAGCACGCCGGGCCCGGACTCCGAGGCGCAGCGCCACGTCTATCGCATCCTCCAGGACGCTGGCGACTACGTCAGCAGTTTCAGCGCCTACCTGCGCATCCGCGCCCGCAGCGAACACAGTGAGCAGCGGCTGGCCGGGATCATCGGCGAATTGAACACGGCGGCGCTCGCCCTCAACGAACGGGCGCGGCAGTCGATCGAAGCGCAGTTGCCGACCTCGATCGGCCTGGCGGGGCTGGTCTTCCTCTGCATCCTGCTGCTCGCCGCGTCGTTCTCCGCCCGCCTCAGTCGCAGCATCCTGCAGCCGGTCAACCGCTTGATCGGCACCACCCGGCAAATCGCCGCCGGCCAGCTCGACGCCCGGGCGGCGGCCGATGTCGACGACGAGATCGGCGAACTTGCCCGTTCCTTCAACCACATGACCGACAGCCTGCGCACCCTGCAGCTCGGGTTGGAGCAGCGGGTCGCCGAACGCACCGCCCAACTGGCCGAAGCCAACGCTGCGCTGCGCGACTACCAGGGACATCTCGAAGCCATGGTCGAGGCGCGGACCAGCGAACTGCTCACCGCCAAGGAAGCGGCGGAGGCCGCCAACCGGGCGAAGACCAGCTTCCTCGCCAACATGAGCCACGAACTGCGGACGCCGATGAATGGCATCCTCGGGATGATCGCACTCGCCCAGAAACAGGTCGGCGACCCGCGACCGCACGAGCAACTGGACAAGGCGCGGCGCTCCGCCGAACGCCTGCTCGCCATCCTCAACGACATCCTCGACCTGTCGCGCATCGAGGCCGACCGCCTGCACCTCGAACAGGCGCCCTTCCGCCTGTCCAGCGTGTTCGACAACATCGACATCCTGTTCGCCCAGCGCGCCGCCGAAAAAGGCCTGCGCCTGCGTTGCGAGATGCCGCCGGCGCTGGCCAAGGTGAGCTTGCTCGGTGACGCGCTGCGCCTCGGGCAGATCCTGATCAACCTGGTCGGCAACGCGATCAAGTTCAGCGCGCAAGGCGACGTCGTGCTACGCGTCAGCCGCCGCGATGCCGGCGACGGCCCGGCCGAACTGCGTTTCGAGGTCGAAGACAGCGGCATCGGCATCAGCGACGCCGACCAGCAACGCATCTTCGCCGCCTTCGAACAGGCCGACGGTTCGATGACCCGCAAGTACGGCGGCAGCGGCCTCGGCCTCGCCATCTGCCGGCAACTGGCGCAATTGATGGGCGGCGACATCGGCGTTGTCAGCACGCCCGGCCAGGGCAGCGTCTTCTGGTTCGTCGTCCGCCTGTCCGAAGTGGCGGCTGGCGAGCCTGTCCCGTCAGCCGCGTCGAACGCCCTGGAAAACGAGGCCGCGCTGCGCGCCGGATTCGAGGGGCGCCGCATCCTGCTCGCCGACGACGAACCGATCAGCCGCGAAGTCGGCGAAATCCTCCTCGCCGGCGCCGGCCTCCAGGTCGACACCGCCGAAGACGGCGAACAGGCGCTGGCGCTCGCCCGCCAGCAAACCTATGACCTGATCCTGATGGACATGCAGATGCCCAGGTGCAACGGCATCGACGCTACCCGCGCCATCCGCGCCGACTCTCTGAACCAGCGCACGCCGATCCTGGCGATGACCGCCAACGTCTTCAACAGCGACCGCGACGCCTGCCTCGCCGCCGGCATGAACGACCACCTGGCCAAGCCGCTGACCCCGGAAGCGCTGTTCGCGGCGGTGCATCGCTGGCTGCGGGTGGGTAGCTAAGATCTAAGCGTTGCGCCATTTAGACCAAGCGATAAACCGGCCGATTAACCCACCGCCAAAAACACAGGTTGGGAACACGAATTTCTCGGCACCGTAGTGGTACTCGAACACGGTATTTACGAGCAGTACCCCCAGTAACGCCCCGAGGAAGGCACCGGCTCCGCTGTACATGCGGCGGTCGATCATGTGAGCGCCCTTGCGAAATGCGGCTGAGTGACCGATTGCTTCATGGATCAGGGTTGTGCCGCACTGAATGCATCGAACAGTGGTTGCTGAGTTCTGGGTATTGCAAGTTGGACAATACATAGGGACCTAACAGTAAATTCGGGCGGCAGGGTTGATCAATGAACTCGGTGCCGTTTTGGTGGGTACAGCTATGTCCTGGCATGCACGAGGAATAGTTTGGCGGTGGGGCAGCACGTTAGCATAAGTTGCTGGCAGATGTCTTTCATCAGAATTCGGTCCGCTGGCAACTTGGCCAGCAGGCCCTTTCTTTGTTATCAGACCGGCGAAGGCGGGGCTGCGCCCGCTCAACTCGTTCCCAGCCCCTCGCTCAACATGGCCAGTGTCACCGGTTTGGCCAGTTCGTCGAGGAACCAGCGCAGCGCCTTGCCGATCTGCCGGTTGCGCCAGGCGATTTGCGATTGCAGCGGCGGTCGCGGGTCGGCGAGCTGCAGTTCGACGAGGCGGCCGGCGGCGATTTCCGGGTCGGCCAGCCAGGCCGGCAGGTGGCCGACGCCGAGGCCAGCCAGTTGGGCCTGGGCCTTGGCGCGCATGTCGGGGACGCGCAGCGCGTCCTGGCCTTCGATCAGGCCGATGCTGCGGGCGGTCAGTTCGCGCGAGGTGTCGGCGATGACGATGGCGCGGTGGCGCATCAGTTCGGCGCTCGGCAGCGCTCCCTGCCAACTGGCCAGCGGGTGGCCGGCGGCGACCACCAGGCGCATCACCGTCCGGCACAGCAGGCGGCTGCTGATGCCGCCGCGCGCCGGCGGGTCGCCGGGGGCGCCGAGCACGAGGTCGGCGCGGTCGGCAGCGAGGGCGTCCCAGGTGCCGCCGAGGACTTCGTTGCTCAGGCTGATCCGGGTCTGGTGACCGGCATCGTAGAACTGGCGGATCAACGGGAAGATGCGTTCGCTCGGGATGATGGCGTCGATGGCGATGCGCAGCTCGGCTTCCCAGCCGGTGGCGATGCGCTGTACCCGGCGTTCCAGTTCGTGGGCGGCGCGCAGCAGGTGGCGGCCGTCGGCGAGCAGGGTGCGGCCGGCGTCGTTGAGGATGGCGCGGCGGCCTTCGCGGATGAAGAGCGGCGTGCCGAGGTCGCTTTCCAGTTTGGCGACGGCGTGCGACAGCGCCGACGGTACCCGGTGCAGCACGGCGGCGGCGGCGGTGAAGCTGCCGTGGTGGTCGATGGCGTCGAGAACCTGAAGCTGGTCGAGGGTGATCTTCATGTGAAAAATAATGAATGGATTGACCGAAATTGTTCGCTGTTTTCCGTTGAACTCTAGGCTTACCATGGCGCCAAAGCAATATATTCATTCAACACGATTCATCATGAATTCATCCCCGAAAGGAAACACCATGAGCCAAGTTGTCGTCGTCTATCACTCCGGTTATGGCCACACCCAGCGCGTTGCCGAAACCGTCGCCGCCGCTGCCGGCGCCGAACTGCTCGCCATCGACGCCGAAGGCAACCTGCCCGAAGGCGCCTGGGACAAGCTCGCCGCGGCCAGCGCCATCGTCTTCGGCACGCCGACCTACATGGGCGGCCCGAGCTGGCAATTCAAGAAGTTTGCCGATGCCTCGTCCAAGGCCTGGTTCACCCGCGCCTGGCAGGACAAGCTGTTCGCCGGCTTCAGTTGCAGCGCCAGCCCGATCGGCGACAAGGGCTCGACGCTGGCCTACCTGCAGACGCTGGCCTCGCAACACGGCGGCCTGTGGGTGTCGCTCGGCATGTTGCCGAGCAACAGCAAGGCGGCGACGCGCAACGACGTCAATAGCCTGGGCGGTTCGGTCGGCCTGATGGTGCAATGCCCGTCGGATGCCCCGGCCGCCGAAATCCCCGCCGGCGACATCGAGACCGCCCGCCGCTTCGGCGAGCGCGTTGCCGCCGTCGCCAGCCGCTTCAAGTAAGCGGCGCGCTGCTATAGTGAGGGCCATCGTCGTTCCCGGAGAGCACCGCATGGCCCTGACTTCTTCCCTGGCCGAACTCGTCGTCCTGCTGGTCGAGCCGTCGCAGATGCAGGCCAACCTCGTCACGCGCATGCTCGAACACCAGGGCATCCGGCGGGTGACCGCAGTGAGCTCGGCGCGCGCGGCGCTTGCCGCGCTGAACGACCCCGATCCCGGGCAGGTGGTGATCAGCAGCCTCTACCTGCCGGACATGCCGGGCACCGAACTGGTGATGGCGATGCGTGCCGAGCCGATGCTGGAAACCATTCCCTTCATCCTGGTCTCCAGCGAAACCCGGCCGCAACTGCTCGAACCGATCCGCCAGTCCGGCGCCTGCGCCATCGTCGCCAAGCCCTTCACCGAGCAGCAACTGGCGCGCGCCCTTTATGCCGCGGTGGACAACCTCAACCCGCCGGAAGAGCTCGATGTCGTCGACATCGAAGCCCTGCGCGTGCTGGTCGTTGATGACAGCCTGGCTTCCCGCCATTACCTGCGGCGCTTGCTAGAAGAACTGGGGATCTCGCGCATCAGCGAATGCGTTAACGGCCGCGAGGCGGTCGAGGTATTGCAGGAGAACATGTTCGACCTCGTCATCACCGACTACAACATGCCGGAAATGGACGGCCGCGAACTCACTGAATACATCCGCACCCAAAGCTGGCAGGCCGACGTGCCGGTGCTGATGGTGACCAGCGAGCAGAACATGGGGCGCCTGGCCGCGGTCGAGCGGGCCGGCGTTTCCGCCATCTGCGACAAGCCGTTCGAGGCGTCCAGCGTGCGCACCCTGATCAACGACGCGCTGCGCTCCTGAAACGGCCGCGCCGGCGCGCTACTGCGTCGGGAAGCCCCGACGGATCTCGGCGAACAGCGCCGCGTTGGCCTCTCCCCCGGCGGCGGAAGAAATCATGATGATCAGGCTGTCGTCGACCAGGAAATACGCGTAGACCGTGTTGGCCTCGCTGCGCAGTTTTCGTCCGCGCACGCCATCCAGCGCGCTGGCAAGCTTTTGCAGCTCGTCTGGCGACGAGGTCCGGAAACGCTCCACCGTGAAATAGCTTTCGCCGTTGATCAGCTTGACCAGCTCGTAGCCGGTCAGACGCCTGAGGTGGTCGCGGCCCACCGTCCGCGAGATTGCCCGGGCGGTTTCCCTGGCGTGCCGGCAGGGCGCGTCGTCCGCCTGTGCCACGAGCGCGGGATGCTGGCGCAGCAGCGTAGCAACGGCCTGGCCGAGACGCTCGTCGGCGATCGGCGCCAATTTCTGCGTACATGTTTGAATCTGGGCCCAGGCGTCACCGGGGATCGCTGAAATCGCCAGTAGACAGGCGGTGATCGCGGCAGCGAAGGTTTTCATGCTGGCCTTTCAGTCGTGAACCAGGCGGGTCTGGTTGTTCCGGATGTCCGGCACCTTGGCGCCCTGGATGACGACGCTCAGCTTGCCGGCGGCAACCAGCGCCTGGATGGCGCTGTCGGAGGAGGCGGTCGGCAGGCCGGACAATTCGGCGATGGCATTCTTGAAATCGTCGTAGTTGCCGATGATCTCGATGCAGCCGGCGGAACCGAAGCCCCAGTCGCTCAGCGTGGCTGGCCCGGCGTGGATGTAGAAGGTGCTGCGCAGGACAATGGCGCCTCGGCCGGGCGAATATCGGTTGTGAACCGCGTAATCCTGCTTGTAGCGGGAAACCTTGATCTTGTTGGCCGACGACAGTCCGGCGTTGGCCCATCCCTTGACCCCGTAATGCGGGTCGGGATGCTCTGGGTCGTTGAAGTAGGGCATGAAGCGGGGAGCCATGAACTCGAAGCTACTTGCAGCGCCGGCCGCGTTCTTGCCGCGGACCAGGGTGCGATGCACGGGTACCTTGTAGAGCGGGTAATAGCCAGCCTCGTCGGTCTGCTGGTCGGGGTAGGAGCGCGCTTCGTAATGGGCTACGACGGTGTTCGTTACGACGATTTCCACGTTTTTCGATGCCATCGATTTTCCTCGCAAATGGATGCTGTCGACCAGATTGGTGAATAATGCAGCGGCATAATTATATGGAATATTCGTGGCGATGGCAGCGGCTTTCCTGGAGGGGCGGATGTTCCGCCTGTCGTTCAGCGTCGCCGGGCGACGATCAGGCGGATCGCCAGTCCGCGCAGGACGACACCGAGCGCGAGCAGGACCAGCAGCGGGTCGAGCAGGGCATCCCAGAGGTTGGCGAAGAGACCGCCGGCGTAGGCGGCGAGGCCGGCGGCGAGGATCAGCAGCCAGGCGTTGTTGCCGCGCCAGCAGAGGACAAGACCGAGCGGCGCCAGCGCTGCCAGCAAGGGCAAGGGCTGGTAGCCGAGGGCGTAGGGATCGAAGCTGCCCCAGCCGAGCGCGGCCGGGTAGAAGAGGACGGCGATGCCTATGATGACCAGCGCCGCCGGATAGGTCAGCGGTACCAGCGGTCGCTGCTGCAGGTGGAGCAGCGCCAGGAGCAGCAGGGTCAGCGAGGGCGGTCCGAACAGCGCGTGCAGTGCCGGCGCGATGCCGGCCAGCAGGGCGACCGTGGTTCCCGCCAGCGCCGCGTGCGGACGCAGCACGCCGAGCGGCAGCAGGCTGACCAGGCCGCCGAAAATCAGGCCGTGGGCGAGCAGGCCATAGGCGGCAAGCAGGTTCATGGCTGGTCTCCGGCGAGCCAGGCCTCGTTGAAGACGAGGTGGCGGATGCCCTGGCGGCGCCAGGCATAAACGAGGTGGATGCGGCCGTCGGCGGCCTGCAATAGCGCTGGCTCGGAGAAGTCGGCGGTGGCGTCGGCGGCGTCCTCGACGCGGCGCGCCAGGTGCCATTCTCTGCCTTGCGGGTCGCTCAGCCAGAGCGCCAGACGGCCGCGACCAGTGCCCTCGTTGCCGGCCAGCAGCAGGCGGCCGCTGGTCAGGCGCAGCAGCGCCAGCGGCGTGCCGGGGTTGGCGACGGTCGGCGCGGGCGCCGCTTGCCAGCTCTCGCCGCCGTCGATGCTGCGCGCGGCGGCCAGATCGGGCTCCGTGGAAGTCGTCAGTAAGGCCATGGCGCGGGCGTCGTCGCTGGCGGCGATTGCCGGGTTGGCGTTGCCGACCGGCAAACGGCGCAGGTCGACGATGCGCCCGGCGCCGTCGACGCGTAGCCAAGCACCGTGCGGGCGCAGGCCGGACTGGCTGAGCGGCAGGCCGAAGCCGCCGTCGGCCAGCGGCAGCGGCGCTTGCGCCAGCGGGGCGCGGGTGGCGAGCGGTGTGGTGCGGCGCAGGGCGGGTCGCTGCCAGTAGTGGCCGCCATCGTCCGACTGGCTGTACAGCAGCAGGCCGCCGAGACCGCCGGTGCCGCTGGCGCTGTACCAGAGTTGCAGGCGCTCGCCAGCGGCGGCGAGCACCGGCTGGGCGAGGCGGTCGATATGGGCGAAGACGGCGCCCGCCGTGTCCTCCCGCGTAGTCAGCGGTAGCGGCTCCTGCCATTGGCCGTCGACCAGGCGGCTGAACCAGATCGCGTCCTGCGCGTACTTGCCGCCGGCACTGCCGACCCAGGCGGCGACCAGCGTGCCGTCGGCAAGCCGGGCCAGGCTCGGGCTGGCGGCGGCGGAACCGGTGCCAGGCAGCATCCGCGCCTGGTAGAGCGGTGGCGCAGGCGGGGCGGGGCGGGCGGCCGGCACGACGAAACCGGTCGCCGCGGCGCGCGGTGCCTGGACGGCGGCAGCGGCGAGGGCGGCGAGGAAAAGGCCGGGCGCCAGCCAGCGCAGATGGCGTAGCAGTAGCGGGGAGAGGGCCGGGAGGGGCAACATGGGCCGGATTGTAACCCTGGCGGTCGGTCGGACGGCCGGCGTGACATACTTGCGGCGTTCGCCTCTGGCGATGGATCGGGCGGATTTGGTGATACTCTCTGCGCGGGGAGAACGCTATGCGCATCAACAGTTTCATTCTGGCGACCTCGGCCGTGGTCGCCGCCTTGTTTTTCGGGGGCGCCTACTGGTCGCTCGACCGGGTGTTCGACAACATCGTGCGGACCAACGCCGCGCGCGCGTCCGACGCCGCTACCCGGATCACCTTCGCCTCGATGTACCAATTGATGAGCCAGGGCTGGAGCCGCAAGCAGGCGGACGACTTCCTGCGCGAAATGGCCGGTTCCGGCGCCGGCAGCAGCATGCAGGTGCAGATTTACCGTGGCCAGCCGGTGGTCGACCTGTACGGCGAGATCGCCCAGCCACCGATCGATGCGCCGCTTGCCGAAGCCCTGCGCAGCGGCCGCGCGACGCGTCTCGACAGCAAGGCGGAGGCGCGCCACATCTACCCCCTGCTGGCCGACGCGCGCTGCCTGAAATGCCATACCAACGTCCAGCCCGGCGTCGCCCTGGGGGCGATCGAAGTCCGCCAGGAATACGCCGGCCTGCTGGCCGACGCCCGCCATGAGCTGTTGCTCGCTTTTGCCCTGCTCGTGCCGCTGGCGGCGGTGCTCGCCGGGGCTGCCGTGTGGTGGGTCGGGCGCCGCATCGAGGGGGCGGTCGAAAGCCTGCAGCAGGAGTTCGACCAGGTCGGCGGCGTCGCCGACCTCAAGGCGCTGGCGGTGACCGAGCGCGATTTCGTCTTCGTCGAGCTCAACCGGATCGACCAGGCGCTGCGCGCGCTGCTCGACAAGGTGCGCGGCATTGCCGTGGACAAGGACATCCTCAGCTTCGAGATCGGCCTGCTCGAGAAATTCGTCATCACCGCCGATGTCGTCCGCGACTGGCGCGAATACGTCAGCCGGCTGCTGATCGACATCAACACCATCCTGCCGGCGCACACGCTGTTCTCGATCTTCAAGATCGACGACGAGATGTTCGACCTCGAAGTCTTCTGGTACGGCCCGGTGTCCTCCGACACCAAGCGGCGGATGGAGCACTACATCCACGAAGAACTGATGCGCACGGCGACCTTCTCGGACTGCGGCAGCTTCGCGGTGCATCACCATGTCGCCAACAGCGACGGGCCGGTGGTCGAGCTGAGCGATGCCGAAGTGTCCTTGCGCGCCAAGTCCTTCTTCGTCGACAAGCCGAAGATCGGCGGCATCGTCGGCATCGGCGTCCACGCCGGCGTGCTCGACGACGAGACGCGCTACCTGGTGGTCGAGAGCGTGCTGTCGACGCTGCTCAACGTCGTCGGCTCGGTCAAGGCGATCTACAAGTACACGCGCGACCTCGAGTACTACGCCACCCGCGACCCGCTGACCGACCTCTTCAACCAGCGCGTCTTCTGGGAACTCTCGTCCTACGAGATCGGTCGCGCCCAGCGCAACGGCTACAGCTTCGGCCTGCTGCTGATCGACCTCGACAACTTCAAGCTGGTCAACGACAACCACGGCCATACCGTTGGCGACACCTATCTGCAGCGTTTCGCCCGCCAGGTCCAGGGGGCGCTGCGCGATGGCGACATCCTGGTCCGCTACGGCGGCGACGAGTTCGTCGCCGTGCTGCCGGAAGCAACGCAGGAGTCGGTGGTGGTGGTGGCGCAGCGGGTGCGCAGCGCCGTCGAGCAGCTCGAGGTGATCACGCCGGAAGGCGTGCGCCTGCGCGGCACGGCGTCGATCGGCATGGCGGTCTATCCGGATCACGCGGACAGCACCAAGGACCTGCTGATGTTCGCCGACAACATGATGTACCGGGCCAAGGCGGCGGGTAAGGACCAGGTGGCGATCCCGACCCCGGACGACGTCGTCGAGATCTTCCGCGACATCTCGCAGAAGAGCCTGATGGTCGTCGAGGCGATCGAGAACCAGCGCATCGTTCCCTACTTCCAGCCCATCCTCGACGTGGCGACGCGCCAGGTCGTCGCCTACGAGGTGCTGTCGCGCATCGATCTGCAGGGCGAGATGATCCGCGCCGACGAGTTCGTCGAGATCGCCGAGAAGATCGGTGTCATCCATCGTCTCGACATGCTGGTGCTGGAGCGGGCGTTGCACTCGCTGACGCAGCAGGGGCACGACGGCGAGATCTTCGTCAACCTGTCGCCGCGCGCCCTGGTGTTCAGCGAGTTCGCCCGCGACCTGCGCCGCATCATCGCCGCCAGCGGCGTCGAGCCTGATCGCATCGTGTTCGAGATCACCGAGCGCGACACGGTGAAGAACCTGGCCCTGCTCGAACGTTTCCTGATCGACCTCAAGGCCGACGGCTTCAAGCTGGCAATCGACGATTTCGGTTCCGGTTTCTCGTCCTTCCACTACCTGCGGCGCTTCCCGATCGACTACCTGAAGATCGAGGGCGACTTCATCGCCAACATGCTGGTCAACAACAAGGACCGCACCTTCGTCACCAGCATCCGTTCGCTGGCGCGGGAAATGGGCATTGCGGTGGTTGCCGAATACGTCGAGTCGCCGGAAGTGCTGCGCGAACTCGAACGCATGGAAATCCACCGCGCCCAGGGCTACTACATCGGCCGCCCGGCGCCGGCCATCATGCCCCGGGACTGGCTGCCGCCGGCCTGATCAGCAGCCCTTGTAGGCCGGCTTGCGCTTCTGCATGAATGCGTCGATGCCTTCGCCGGCATCCTCGCTCATCATGTTGCAGGCCATCACCTCGCCAGCGTAGTCGTAGGCGTCGACCAGGCCCATTTCCAGTTGCTTGTAGAACATGCCCTTGCCCATGCGCACGGCAACGGCGCTCTTGGCGAGGATGGCGCCGGCCAGGCGCTCGACTTCGGCGTCCAGCGCATCGGCCGGGACGACGCGGTTGATCAGGCCCTTGGCGCGGGCTTCCATGGCGTCGATGAATTCGCCGGTGAGCAGCATTTCCAGCGCCGCCTTGCGTCCCAGGTTGCGCGCCAGGCCGACCGCCGGCGTCGAGCAGAAGAGGCCGACGTTGATGCCGGAGACGGCGAACTTGGCCACGTCGGCGGCGACCGCCAGGTCGCACATCGACACCAGCTGGCAGCCGGCGGCGGTAGCGATGCCGTGCACGCGGGCGATCACCGGCTGCGGCAGGCGGGTGATGGTGAGCATCAGTTCGCCGCACTGGCGGAACAGCGCCTGCATGAATTCCTTGCTGTGGTTGGCGCGCATTTCCTTGAGATCGTGGCCGGCGCAGAAAGCCTTGCCGGCCCCGGCGATGACGACGACGCGGACGGTTTCGTCGGCGGCGATGGCGTCGAGTTCGGTCTGCAGCGCCGTCAGCATCTCACGCGACAGCGAGTTGAACTGGCCGGGCCGGTTCAGGGTCAGCGTGGTCAGGCCGTCGGCCCGGTCGTCGCGCAACAGGCAGGATTCTTCATTCATGCGGGTCTCCTCTATCGGTTTTGTTGGTGAGTTGCGACTGTAACCGAGAAGCCGGGCGGGCTCCAGCCGTCGGCCGCCTGCTATGATGCCGGGCTGTTTTTCCGGATGTTGCCGCCATGCGCCGCCTGTTTTCCGTCTCCCACCTGACCGCCGGGTTCATCGCCGTCCTCGTCGGCTACACCAGTTCGGCGGCGATCGTCTTCCAGGCGGCGAGTGCCGCCGGGGCCGGCGCCGAACTGATCGGTTCGTGGCTGTGGGCGCTCGGCATCGGCATGTTCGCCACTTCGGTCGGCCTGTCGCTGTGGTTCAAGGCGCCGGTGCTGACCGCCTGGTCGACGCCGGGGGCGGCGCTGCTCGCCGTTGGTCTCACCGGCGTGCCGATGAGTGAGGCGATTGGCGCCTTCCTGTTTGCTTCGGCGCTGATCGTCGTCTGCGGCGTTTTCGGGCTGTTCGAGGCGATCATGCGCCACGTTCCGAAATCGCTGGCGGCGGCGTTGCTGGCCGGCGTCCTGGCGCGCTTCGGGATGGCGCTGTTCACCTCACTGGGCAGCGAGTTGCTGCTGGTCGGGGCGATGTTCGCGGTCTATTTCGCCGGTCGCCGCTGGCTGCCGCGCTACGCCGTGCCGCTCGCCTTCCTCGTCGGCCTGCTGCTCGCCGCGGCCGGCGGCATGATTCACGGCGAGGCGGTGAGCCTGACGCTGGCGCTGCCGGTATGGACGACGCCGACGTTTTCGCTGACCACGCTGATCGGCGTCGGCCTGCCGCTGTTCATCGTCACCATGGCCAGCCAGAACGTTCCCGGCCTGGCGGTCCTGCGCGCCAACGGCTACTCGACGCCGGCCTCGCCGCTGATCACCTGGACCGGCGTTACCGGCCTGTTGCTGGCGCCGTTCGGCGGCTTCGCCTTCAACCTGGCGGCGATCACCGCCGCCATCTGCATGAGCCCGGCGGCCGATCCCGACCCGGCGCAGCGTTACCGGGCCGCCATCTGGGCCGGCGTCTTCTACCTGTTCACCGGTCTCTTCGGGGCGACCGTCGCCGCGCTGTTCGGCGCGCTACCGGCGGCCTTGATCGCGGCGATCGCCGGGCTGGCGCTGCTCGGTACGATCGGCAACAGCCTCGGCGCGGCGCTCGCCGATGAGCGCGAGCGGGAAGCGGCGCTGGTCACCTTCCTGGCCACCGCCTCGGGGATGTCGCTGTTCGGCATCGGCAGCGCCTTCTGGGGATTGTTGCTCGGACTCCTGGTTCTCAAACTGGTGCCGCCGCGATGAGGCGTGGCGGGGTAAAATCCCGGCGATGAATTCGCCGCGTTACGTTCATCTTCGTCTCCATTCGGAATATTCGGTCACCGACGGCATCGTCCGCATCGGCGACGCGGTCAAGCGGGCAGCCGGCGACGGAATGCCGGCGCTGGCGCTGACCGACCTCGGCAACCTGTTCGGGCTGGTCAAGTTCTACACCGGCGCCCGCGGCAAGGGGGTCAAGCCGGTAGCCGGCGCCGACGTCTGGATCGCCAACCCTGAGGCACCGGACGATCCCAGCCGCCTGTTGCTGCTGGTGCGCAACCGCCAGGGTTACCAGCAGTTGTGCGAATTGCTGACCCGCGCCTATACCGCCGAAGGGCGGCGCGACCGCGCCGAGATCCGCCGCGAATGGTTCGCCGAAATCGGTTGCGACGGCCTGATCGCGCTCTCCGGCGCGCATCTCGGCGATGTCGGCGAAGCGCTGCTGAACGGCAACTTCGACCTGGCGACGGAACGCGCGCGGGCCTGGGAGGCGATCTTCCCCGACGCCTTCTACCTTGAAGTCCAGCGCTACGGCCAGCCGCAGCAGGAAGCCATCGTCCAGCAGACCGCCGACCTGGCCGGCGAAACCGGGATTCCGCTGGTCGCCACGCACCCGATCCAGTTCATGAACCGCGATGACTTCCGCGCCCACGAGGCGCGCGTCTGCATCGCCGAGGGCTATGTGCTGGGTGACAGCCGGCGGCCGCGCATCTATACCGAGGAACAGTATTTCAAGTCGCAGGACGAAATGTCCGCGTTGTTCGCCGACCTGCCGGAAGCGCTGGAAAACACGCTGGAAATCGCCCGCCGCTGCAACATCGAGATGACGCTGGGCAAGAACTTCCTGCCCAACTTCCCGATCCCGCCCGGCATGACGATCGACGAATTCCTCGTCGACGAGGCGAAGAAGGGTCTGGAAGTCCGCCTCGCCGAGTTGTATCCCGATCCCGAGGTACGCGCCCAGCGCCGCCCGGAATACGACGCGCGGCTCGCCTTCGAGTGCAACACCATCGTCCAGATGGGTTTCCCCGGCTACTTCCTGATCGTTGCCGACTTCATCAACTGGGCCAAGCACAACGGCGTGCCGGTCGGTCCCGGCCGGGGTTCCGGCGCCGGCTCGCTGGTCGCCTACTCGCTGCGCATCACCGACCTAGACCCGCTCGCCTATGCCCTGCTGTTCGAGCGCTTCCTCAACCCGGAACGGGTCTCGATGCCCGACTTCGACGTCGACTTCTGCCAGGACAACCGCTGGCGCGTCATCGAATACGTGCGCGAGCACTACGGCGCCGACGCGGTGAGCCAGATCGCCACCTTCGGCACGATGTCGTCGAAGGCGGTGATCCGCGACGTCGGCCGCGTGTTCGGCCTGCCTTACTCGATGTGCGACCGCATCTCGAAGCTGATCCCGATCGTCCAGAACAAGCCGGTGTCGCTGGCCGAGGCGCTCGAGCAGGAGCCGCAACTGCGCGAGATGATGGAAGGCGACGGCGACGGCGAAACCATCCGCGAACTGTTCGACCTGGCCAGCCGTCTCGAGGATTTGACGCGTAACGTCGGCATGCACGCCGGCGGCGTGCTGATCGCGCCGGGCAAGATCACCGACTTCTGCCCGATCTACCAGGCCACCGGCGCCGATGCCTCACCGGTCTCGCAGTTCGACAAGGACGACGTCGAAAAGGCCGGCCTGGTCAAGTTCGACTTCCTCGGCCTGCGCAACCTGACGATTATCGAACTGGCGCTCAAGTACATCGAGCGGATGACCGGCGAGAAGCTGGATCTCATGGCGCTCGGCTTCGAGGACCCGGGGGCCTACCAGATCCTGAAGGACGCCAACACGACGGCGATCTTCCAGGTCGAATCGGAAGGCATGAAGAAGCTGCTGAAGAAGCTGGCGCCCGACCGTTTCGAAGACATCATCGCCGTGCTCGCGCTCTATCGTCCCGGCCCACTCGGCTCCGGGATGGTGGATGACTTCATCCTGCGGAAAAAAGGCCAGCAGGCCATCGACTATTTCCACCCCGACCTGACCGCCTGCCTGGCGCCGACCTACGGCGTCATCGTGTACCAGGAACAGGTCATGCAGATCTCGCAGATCATCGGCGGCTACACGCTCGGTGGCGCCGACATGCTGCGCCGGGCGATGGGCAAGAAGAAGCCCGAGGAAATGGCCAAGCACCGCGAGACGATTGCCGCCGGTGCGAAGGAGAAGGGCTACGACCCGGCGCTCGCCGAACAGTTGTTCGACCTGATGACCAAGTTCGCGGAATACGGCTTCAACAAGTCGCACACCGCCGCCTACGCCGTCGTCACCTACCACACCGCCTGGCTGAAGAAGTATCACTGCGCGGCCTTCATGGCGGCGACCATGTCGTCCGACATGGACAACACCGACACGGTGAAGATCTTCTACGAGGACACCGTCGCCAACAAGGTGAAGGTACTCGGCCCGGACGTCAATGCCTCGCAATACCGCTTCGAGCCGGTGGACCGGGAAACCATCCGCTACGGCCTGGGCGCGGTCAAGGGCACCGGCGAGCAGGCGGTCAATGACATCCTGCGCGCGCGCGAAGCCGGCGGTCCGTTCAAGGACCTGTTCGATTTCTGCCAGCGCTGCGACAAGCGCATGGTCAACCGGCGCACCATCGAAGCGCTGATCAAGGCCGGTGCCTTCGACAGCATCGACGCCGACCGCCACAAGCTGCTCGCCTCGGTCGGCATCGCCATGGAGTTCGCCGAGCAGGCCGAGCGCAACGCGATGCAGACCAGCCTGTTCGACCTCGGCGACGTCGGCGAGGCGCACGCGCCGCAGTACCTGACGGTCAAGCCCTGGGACGAGAAGACGCAGTTGATGGAAGAGAAGACGGCGCTCGGCTTCTTCTTCTCCGGCCACCCGTACAACAGCTACAAGAAGGAACTGGGGCGCTTCGTCCGGCGCCCGTTGAACCGGCTCGAACCGTCCAAGGAGTTCCAGGTGCTGGCCGGCGTCGTGGTCGGCGTGCGCACGCAGATGACGCGCCGCGGCAAGATGCTCTTCGTCCAGCTCGACGACGGGACGACGATGGTCGAAGTCTCGGTGTTCAACGAACTGTTCGAGGCCGAACGCGGCAAGATCGTCACCGACGAAATCCTGCTCGTCGAAGGCAAGGTCCGTTACGACGACTTCTCCGGCGGCAACGCCGTCGCCGCCGAACGCCTGATGACCCTTGGCGAAGCGCGGGCGCGCTTTGCCAAGCACCTGCTGCTGAAGATGAACGGCACGGCGGATGCCAGCCGCCTGCGCGCGCTGCTGCAACCCTTCGCGCCGGGGCCAGCGGCGGTCCGGGTGCGCTACCGCAACAGCAGCGCCCAGTGCGACCTGCTGCTCGGTCAGGCCTTGCAGGTCCGTCTCGACGACGCCTTGCTCGAGGCCTTGTCCGAATGGCTGCAGCCGGAAAACGTCGAGATCGTGTATTCATGACGATCCGCATGGACGGCGCGATGCTCGACGCGCTGGTCGATGCGGCGCGCGGGTCGGCGCGTCGTCGCCAGCATCGCAATCTGCATCAGGATGCCGCCGAACCCGTGCAGCGCCTGCTCATCGCGATCGAGCCGGATTCCTATGTCGTGCCGCATCGCCATTCCGCCCCGGGCAAGCGGGAGACGTTGACCGTCCTGCGCGGCCGCCTCGGCCTGATCCTGTTCGACGATGGCGGCCGGGTGCGGGAAACCTGCCTGCTGGAAGCGGGGGGTGAGGTGCTCGGCGTCGAGCTGGCCGCCGGCGTCTATCACAGCGTCGTCGCGCTCGACACCGGAACCGTCATCTTCGAGGTCAAGGCCGGTCCCTACAATCCGGCGCTCGATGTCGAGCGCGCGGCCTGGGCGCCGGCCGAGTCGGCGCCCGCGGGGCGTGACTACCTGGCCGGCCTGCACGCCCTCTTTGCCGCCAGCAAGACTTAAGCGACCAGTTCGCTCTTGAAGCCGATGCGCACGGCGCCCCAGTGGCGGCCGTTGATGCTGATCGGCATCGACAGGTCGTTGAGGATTTCGCCGGTGTCGCGGACATAGGTCTGGAACAGCGAGGATTTCTGGTTGCGCGCCAGCTTGATGCCGACCGGGTCGTTGAACAGGCGCTTGTGCCGGCACTTCGCCAGGTCCACCGCGGGGTCGCCGCTGGGCGGGTGAGAGAAGTTGCCGTTGTGGGCCGGCGCGTAGCCGTTGTTATCGACGGCCAGCGAATAGACGAGGCCGGGCAGTTCGCCGAGCAGGCGGTCGTAGAGGCTGGTCAGTTCCTTGTCGCACTGGGCGTCGTAGACGGTCGTGTAGCGCTTCGGGTTGGAGCCGGGGATTTCCTTGTAGGCCTGATCGAAGACATTGACGCCGCGCTCGGCGAGGCGCTGCAGGATGGCGGCGACGGCGTCGCGGAAGGCGATGCAGCGGTCGTGCAGGGTATCGAACATGCTGTTGCCGGTGCGGAAGTCGGCGAGCGTGCATTGCAGATCTTCGGTCGATTCGCGCAGCGTCTTCGCCGAATCCTGACACTGTTTCATGCGTCCGGAGATGTCGACCGAATGGTTGCGGATTTCCTCGACCTCGCGGTGGATCGCCTGGTTGCTCTCGCGCAGCTTGTAGATCGCGCTGGCGATCGTCGACAACTGCTCGGTGGTGCGCTTGAAATCGCCGACCATGCTGCCGAGGTCGCGTGCCGAAGTACCGATATGGTCGTTGGCGCGGGTGACTTCGCCGACGATGGTTTGCGTCCGGGTCGAGGTGTCGGCGACCAGGTCGATCATCGACTGCGTGTTCTGGCCGATCACCAGGGTCGCCGTCTTGACCTTCTCGGCCAGCTTGCGCACCTCGTCGGCGACGACGGCGAAGCCGCGACCGGCTTCGCCGGCGCGGGCGGCCTCGATCGCCGCGTTGAGGGCGAGCAGGTTGGTCTGGTCGGAAATGTCGTTGATCAGCGAGACGATCTCGTTGATCTTCATCGAACTGCTATGCAGTTCGACGACCGTCGTCGAGAAGTGCTCGATGTGCTCGTTGGTCGAGCGCATCGTGTTGGCGACCGATTCCATCTGGCTCAGCGAGCGTTGCGCCATTGCCAGATTGTTCTGCGTCGACGCCTGGATCGCGTCGGCGTTGCTGGCGACGTCGCCGACCGCCTGGTTGACCCGGTTGCTCGAGGTGAAGATGTCCTCGGCCAGCACTTCCTGGCGGCGTACCGCGTCGCCGGTCAGTTGCACCAGGTGGTTCATGCGCGCCGCGTCGGCGGCGATGCTGACGCTGCTGTTGCGGGCATGCGTGATCAGGCCGCGGATGCGGGTGAAGAAGCGGTTGAGATTGCCGGCGATGCGTCCGGCGATATCGTCGCCGCCGCTGCCGACCGGCTGGGCAAGATCGGCGGTGCCATCGGCAATCGCCGCAATGTCCCGATCAACCTTGTCCAGCGATGCCGAATTGCCAAACCAGCCCATTGATGTTTCCTCCTCCGATTTGCGCTGCTCTCCGTCGGGAATGCCTCTCGTGGGCCTTCCTGTCACCCTTGTGGGCGATCTATTCCGGAATGGTGTGTCGCGTCAGGTGCGCTGCCGCGCCGCCAGCCGGCCGAGCAGGAAACCCTTGATTTCGTGGAAGGGAATCGGTTTGCCGAAGACAGTGACGTCCTGGGGCATTTCCTTCTGGCGGATTTCCTGGGCGTCGATGGCGCTGACGACGATGATGTCCATCGGGCTCAGTTCGGGCATCGCGCGCAGGCGGCGGATCATTTCGAAACCGTCCATGCCCGGCATCATCAGATCGGCGATCAGGATGTCCGGCATGCGCTGCCCGACCTGCAGCAGGCCTTCAAAGCCGTCGCCGACGATGCGCAGGGTCACCGGCAGCTTCCAGCTGTCGAAAGTCATCCGGTAGAGCTTCTGCAAGGTCGGATCGTCTTCGGCGATCAGGATGTCGAGCTGACCGGCGGCGTCGCCGTTGCGGGCGATCTGCTTGCGCCGCTTGGCGAGCAGGGCATCCACCGAGCTGGCCGGAATCCGGCGATGACCGCCGGCCGTCTTCCAGGCATCGAGGACGCCGTTTTCAACCATGTTCTGGACCGTGCCCAGGGAGACGCCCAAACGTTGCGCGGCCTGACGGGTGCTGAGAAATTCGTTGTCTGCCATTGTTGTCGCCAAAATTGCAAATTTGCCAAATTGTAACCGAAAGCCGTTACCTTTGTGTAAAGAATCTCAGGCAGCCGGATTTTCCGATTTTGCCAAAGCCGCCGAGGAGACTGGCATAATCCGCGCATCAAAAATTCATAATCACGGGAGCGGGGGACGGGGGTGCTCAAGCTGCTGGTTTTCCTGCCGGTTGTCGGCGCTGCCCTGCTGGCCGTGGCGCCGGCACGGGCGCAACTGCAATGGCGGCTGGCGTTGCTGGCGGCGCTGCTGGCGCTGCTGCTGGTCGGCGGCCTGCTGCTGCGCTTCGATCCGGCCGGCGCTGCGGTCCAGATGTACGAGAGCCAGGCCTGGAACGTCCGCCTCGGTTCCTATTTCGCGCTCGGCGTCGATGGCATCTCGCTCGCCATGCTGACGCTGAGCGCCGTCCTGACGCTGGTCGCGGTGATCGTCTCGCGCGGTATCCCAGGCGGCGGCAAGCTCTATTACTGCCTGCTGTTGCTGCTCGAATCGGCGATGTTCGGCGTGTTCACCGCGCGCGACTGGTCGCTCTTCTACGTCTTCTGGGAAGCGACGCTGATTCCGCTGTTCTTCATGATCGACCGTCTCGGCGGCGACAACCGGCAACGCGCGGCACTCAACTTCTTTCTGTATACCCTGGGCGGCTCGGTGTTCATGCTGGTGGCGCTGCTTTTCCTCTATGACGCGGCGCCCGGCCACAGTTTCGCCATGCACGACATGGCGCAGGGCGGGCGCAGCCTGCCGCTGCCACTGCAACTGCTGATCTTTGCCGGGCTGTTCATTGGTTTCGCGGTCAAGATGCCGGTCGTCCCGTTGCACGGCTGGCTGCCGCTGGCCCACGTCGAGGCGCCGAGCCCGGTGTCCATCCTGCTTTCCGGCGTGCTGCTGAAAATGGGCGCCTACGGCCTGCTGCGCGCCGCCGAGACCTTGCCCGCCGCCTTCCAGGCGATGCAATCCTGGCTGCTGCTGCTGGCGCTGGGCAGTCTGCTCTACGGCGCGCTGCTCGCCTGGCGCCAGCAGGACCTGAAGGGGATGGTCGCCTACTCGTCGATTTCGCACATGGGCGTCGTCCTGCTCGGCATCGCCGCGCTCAACCCCGCCGGCTTCAATGGCGCCGTGCTGCAGATGGTTGCTCACGGGCTGGCGGCGGCGCTGCTGTTCCTGATCGTCGGTCTCCTCTACCGGCGCACGCACCGCCGCGACCTCGCCGACTACGGCGGTCTGTACGGGCTGGCGCCGCGTTTTGCCTTCTTCATCGCTTTCGGCTTGCTGGCGGCGATCGGTCTGCCGGGCAGTGCCGGTTTCGTCGCCGAACTGCACGTCCTGTATGGCGCCTACGGGCGCTGGGGATTTGCCGCGCTGGCGCTCGGTATCGCCATGCTGGTCGCGGCGGCCTACGGCCTGCGGGTGATCGGCCGTTTCTGCCAGCCGGCGCCGGCGGGGGCGACGCTGGCCGACCTGACGCGCAGCGAGACGGTTGCCGCCAGCTTGCTGGCGCTGGCGATCGTCGTCCTCGGGGTGTGGCCGACGCCGCTGCTGACCTTGGTCGGCGGCAGTACGGCACGCCTTGCCGCCCTGTTCGCGGGGAGCTGAGATGACGGCGACGCCTCCGTCCTCCCGCGACGAGCGCCTGCGGCACTGGCTGGCCGAACTGGAGCACATCCTGCCGGCGCAGGCGCCGATCCGCGATTTCGTGCACCACAACACCCTGCACGGCTTTCAGCACCTGCCGTTCGCCGAGGCGCTGGCGGCGGCGCAGGCGGTGACCGGGGCGCGCTGCTACTGGCCGCTGGCGCGTTTCCGGGAAGCCTACGCCAGTGGCCGGATCAGTCGCGACGACCTGCTCGCCGCGCTGGCCGATGCCGGCATCGACGATCTCGAAGTGCCGCTATGTGGCGGGCTCCGCCGCCGCGACGTCTGGCTGGCGGCGCTCCTGGTCGACGATACCGGGCCGCCCGCCGCCGCCCGCCTGGCGGCCTGCCGGCAACTGCTGCCGGCGCCGCCGGCCGTGGACTGGCGGGAATTCGCCGCCCGTCGCTGGGCCGTGCTGGCCGCCGGGGTCGGCCGCCAGCACAGCCTGCGCGGCCTGCTCGCCCGGCTCAGCGGCGAGGACGTGCTGGCCTCGGTGCGCGGCATCCTGCAACGCCACCTGGCGGCGCATCTCGATCTCGGCCTGGCAGCCTGGCGCAACCCTGAGCACAGCCGGGGTTTCTACGCCGCCTGGAAAGCCAGCGCCGGCCGCGACCTCGCCTGGGAACTCGACGAACTGCCCGACATCCGCGACGAGATCCAGCACCTGCCGGACGACGCCGTCGTCCTGCTCGAGGCGGAACTGCGCGAGCTGCAGCCGGACGAGGCGGGCTGGTACGACACCCTGCTGCGTTTGGCGCTGGAAATGCCCGGCTGGTCCGGCATGTTCCTGCGCCGCGACCGGCATCCGCTGGCCGACGCCGGGGTGCCGGTGGCGATGGTCGATTACCTGGCCGTCCGCGTCTTCCTCGAACGCCGCCTGTGCGGCGAACTGCTGCGCCGGCTGATCGGCAGTCCGGGCGGGCTGGCCGAACTCGACGCCTATTACCGGGCGCATCCGGCCGAATTCCTGGTCCGCGACGCCTGGCACCTTGGCAGCCTGCCGGAAGACCTGCTGGCGGCCGCCGGCCGGCTGTGCGCTGTGCCGCCGGCCGCTATGCTGGCCAATGCGGCGGCCTGGGAAGCGCTGGCGCCGGCGGTCGCCGCCCATTTTGCCGACGCTGCGGCGGCAGCCGAGGCGCGTGCCCTGGCCGGGCTGCTTGAACAATTGGGAGAGGCGGCGCCGAGCGGCCTCGACGAGAGCGGAGCGCGGGCGCTGCTCGACGAACTGGCGCGACTGACGCCGGAATTGCGCGGCCAGCTCTGGCTGGAAGCCTACGAAGGCCATTACCGCGAGCAGTTGTTCGGCGCCCTGGCCGCCAACGCCGGTCGCCGCCAGGCCGCGCCGGCGCCGACGGCGCAGGTGGTGATGTGCATGGATGACCGCGAGGAAGGCACGCGCCGCCACCTCGAGGAGATCGCACCGGACATCGAAACCTTCGGCGCCGCCGGCTTCTTCGGCCTGCCGATGTACTGGCAGGGGCTGGACGACGCGCAGCCGATCGCCCTCTGCCCGGTGGTCGTGACACCCGACCGCCTGGTGCGCGAGCAGCCCCTGGCTGGCAGCGAGGCCGCCGGCGCCCGCCGTGCCCGCCGGCGCGAACTGCGCCTGCGCTGGCGCGAGCGCCTCTACCAGGACACCCGGCGCGCCCCTCTGGCCGGACCCCTGCTGACCGCCGCCGCCGGCTTGCCGGCGCTCGCCGCGTTGACCGCGACGACGCTGGCGCCGGCCTGGCTGGCGCGGGCGACCCGGCGCTGGCGCGAAAGATTCGACGGCCGGGTCGCCAGCGAACCGGTGCTGACGCGCGCGGCCAGCGACGATTCCGGCCGGCTGCCGGTATTCAGCGACGAGGAACAGGTCGAGCGGGTCGAGGATTTCCTACGCACGATCGGCCTCACCGACGGTTTCGCGCCGCTCGTGCTGATGTTCGGCCACGCTTCCGGCAGCCGCAACAACCCGCACCTCTCGGCCTACGACTGCGGCGCCTGCTCCGGCCGGCACGGCGGGCCGAACGCCCGCGTCTTCGCCGCCATGGCCAACCGCCCCGAAGTCCGGGCCGGGCTCGCCGGGCGCGGCATCGTCATCCCGGCGAGCTGCCATTTCGTCGCCGCCGAACACCATACCGGCGACGACAGCATCGAGTGGTACGACCTCGACCGCCTGCCGGCAAGCCACCAGGCGGATTTCGACCAGTTGCTGGCGAAGCTCTCGGAAGCCTGCCGCTGGCACGCCGTCGAACGTTGCCGCCGGCTTGCCTCGGCGCCGCCGCGGCCGAACCCGTGGCAGGCGATGCGCCACGTCGCCGGCCGGGTCGCCGATCCGGCGCAGGCCCGCCCGGAACTCGGCCACGCCACCAACGCCGCCGCTTTCATCGGCCGGCGGGCGATGAGCCGCGGTCTCTTCCTCGACCGCCGGGTGTTCCTGATTTCCTACGACCCCGAGGCCGACGGCGACGGTGCCATCGTCGAGCGCATCCTGCTCGCCGCCGGCCCGGTCGGTGCCGGCATCGCCCTCGAATACTATTTTTCCACCGTCGACAACGAGGCCTGGGGCTGCGGCTCCAAGGTCACCCACAACCTGACCGGCTTGTTCGCGGTCATGGAAGGTGCCGAGTCCGACCTGCGCACCGGCTTGCCCTGGCAGATGGTCGAAATCCACGAGCCGATGCGCCTGCTCGTCGTCGTCGAACAGAAACCCGAAGTGCTGTCCGCCATCGTCGCCCGTCAGCCGCCCCTGCAGGAACTGGTCGGCAATGCCTGGATCAATCTCGGCGCGCGCGACCCGACGAGTGGGGCGCTGCACCGCTACTGCCCGCGCCGCGGCTGGCTGCCCTGGGCGGGGAGCCGCGTGCTGCCGCAGGTGGCGCGTTCGCACGACTGGTTCGCCGGCGAATCCGGGCCACTGGCGCCGGCGATGCTGCTGGGAGGCGTGACATGAGCGAATTGCTGGGTAAGGTTGCCGATCTCGTCTGGCTGGTACCCTTGCTGCCGCTGCTCGCCGCCATGGCGGTTGGTCTGCGCGTGCTGCTCGGGCGCTGCGCTGGCGATGCCGGCGAAGTGCCGACGGCGCGCTTGAGCGAACTGGCGGCGCTCGGCAGCCTGGGTCTGCTGCTGCTGATCGACCTTGCCGTGTACTGGCACGGCTGGCCCGGCCAGCGGGTGTTCGCCACGTGGTTTGCCGCCGCCCACTGGCGCGGCCAGATTTCCTTCCTGCTCGACGCCTTGTCGCTGCCGGTGGCGACGCTGAGTGCGCTGATCGGCTGGCTGGTGGTGCGTTTCTCGGCCGCCTACCTGCATCGCGAGGCGGGTTTCCATCGCTACTTCATCGTCCTCGGTCTCTTCCTTTCCGGGCTGCAGGCGCTGCTGCTCGCCGGCAACGGGCTGCTGCTCTTCCTCGGTTGGGAAATGTGCGGGGTCGCTTCCTTCCTGCTCATCGGCTACGCCTGGCAGCGCCCGCTGGCGACCGGCAACGCGCTGTTCGCCTTCGTCAGCAACCGCGTCGGCGACGCCGGCCTGCTCTTCTCGCTTGGGCTGGCCGCCTACTGGGCCGGCAGTTTCGAGTGGCCGGCGCTGTTCGACGCCCAGTTGTCGCTGGTCGACCTGCGCGTGCTGGTGCTCGGCTTCGCCGTCGCCGCCCTGGCCAAGTCGGCGCAACTGCCGTTCACGCCGTGGATCGCCCGGGCGCTGGAGGGACCGACGCCGTCGTCGGCGATCTTCTACGGCGCGCTGCTGGTCCATGCCGGCGTCTTCCTGATGCTGCGCCTGTCGCCGCTGCTCGCCCAGTTGCCCGACGTGCAGGTGGCGCTGGTCGTGATCGGCGCGCTGACCGCGCTCTATGCTTGGCTGTGCGGCCTGGTGCAGAGCGACATCAAGTCGGCGCTGATCTTCCCCACCGTCTTCCAGGTCGGCCTGATGTTCGTTGCCATCGGCCTCGGCTGGACGACGCTGGCCACCTGGCACCTCTGCCTGCACGCTGCCTGGCGCGCCTGGCAGTTCCTGCTGGCGCCGTCCTGGCTGCAGTTGACCCGCGGCCGCCCGGCGCCGCCGCCGCGCTGGCTGGTGCGCAGCCAGACCCTGTACACGGCGGCGCTGCAGCGCTTCTGGCTCGACCGCCTGGGCATCATCCTGCTCGCCGCGCCGACCGCGGCGATCGCCCGCGACGTGCGGGCGCTGGAAGAAAACTTCATCGACCGCGTCATCGGCGAACCCGGGCGCGGCCGGGCGGTCGCGTCGGACCGTCCGCTGATCCAGGCCGACGGCCTGCCCGGCCGCCTGCTGGCGCTGCTCGCCGATTTCCTGCAACGGATCGAGAACCGCCTTCTCCTGCGCGGCCGCGGCGGTGCCGCCGAGCGCCTGCTGCGCGAGGCCGGCCGCTGGCTGGTGACGCTGGAGGGGCTGCTCGAACAACCGCGCTACCTGATGATGGCGGTGATGGCGACTTTCGTGGTGATCCTCTGATGCCGAGCGAGACTTTCTGGTTCCAGCAGACGGCGTTGCCGCTGCTCGCCCTCCTGCAACTGCTGCCGCTGGCCGGCGCGGCGCTGGTCTATGCGCTCGGCGAACGACCGGCGGCGGTGCTCGGCGGCAAGCTGTGCGCGCTGGCCGTCCTCCTCTTCGCCGGCTACGTCGCCGCCCAGGTCGACCCGACGCGGGCTGGCCTGCAACTGGCGGAGCGCGGGGCGCTGCTCGGCTACCACGTCGCGGTCGACGGCATTGCCATCGTCTTCCTGCTGCTGGCGGCGCTGCTGACGCTGTTGATGACGCTGTACGGGATGAGCCGCGGCATGATCTCGCCGGGCCGCCTGTTTTCGGTGCTGCTGCTGGCCGAGGCTGGACTGGTCGGCATGCTGGTCACGGTCAACATCGCCTGGTTCGCCTTCTTCTCGGCGCTCGAATTGTGGGCGGTGGTCTACCTGCTGCGCCGTTGGGCGTCGTCGCGCGCCGAGACCCAGGCGCTGGCGCGCTTCGTCCAGTACCAGGGCTTCGGGCTGGCGCTTTTCGTCGCCGGCTGCTTCGTGCTTGGCTGGGGCTACGCCGAAAGCACTGGCGGGCGCTGGAGTTTCGACCTCTTCGACCTGAGCGGCACGCTGCCCGCCGGCAAGTTCCAGACCGCCGCCTTCTACCTGCTGTTCTACGGCCTGGCGGTGCGCACGCCGCTCTTCCCGCTGCACGGCTGGCTGCCCAACATGGCGCAGCACGGCCTGATCGCGGTGGCGCCGGCGCTGATGGTCGGGGTCAAGGTCGGCATCTACGGCATGGCCCGCTTCGTCCTGCCGCTGACGCCGGATGCTGTGCTCGCCTGGCAGCCCTACGTCGTCGGCTTCGCCATGGCCGGCGTCTTCTTCACCGCCGCGCTTGCCTTCCTGCAGAGCAACCTGCGCCGCTTGCTCGCCTTTGCCGTGGTCAGCCATACCAGTCTTCTGGTGATCGGCCTGTTCAGCCTGCACGCCGCCGGCATCCAGGGGGCGGTGCTGCTCGCCGCCAACTTCGGGCTGGCGGTGACCGGCATGTGGTTCATCGTCGGCTTCGTCTTCCGGCGTACCGGGACTACCGAGTTGGGCGAATTGTCCGGCTTGTTCGAGCGCATTCCCTTCCTCGCCGTCGCCTTCCTGACCTGCGGTCTGGCCATTGTCGGCATGCCCGGCACGCCCGGTTTCGACGCCGCCCACCTGGTGCTGGAGGCGGCGATCGACCGCTTCGGCGCGTTGTCCACGGTCGCCACCGCGCTCGGCAACGTGGCCGCCGCCGGCTTCCTGCTCTGGGCCTTCCAGAAGGCCTTCCTGTCGCAGGAGAAGACGGCGGGGCGCGACGTGGACCGGACGCTGGCGATGGAATACGCGGTCTGCGGCATCGCCCTGGCGGCGCTGCTGGCGATCGGCTTCTTCACCGAACCCTGGCTGCGCCTGACCGATACCGCCAGCCAGGCGCTGGCCGCGAGGTTCGTCCAATGAGCCCGCTGTTTCCTGAACTGCCCGTGCTGTCGCTGCTGGTGTTGCTGCCGGTTGCCGCCGCCGGGCTGCTCTGGCTGTTGCCGGCCCGCCTGGCGCGGCCGGCGACTTTCGTCGCGCTGGCGGCGGTGCTGGCGCTGGCGACGCTGGCGCTGTTTTCCTATCGTCCGGAGACGGCCGGTTTCCAGCTCATGGAACGCTGGCCGTGGCTGACCGGGCTCGGCGTCGACTGGCTGCTCGCGGTGGATGGGCTGTCGGTGCTCTTCCTGCCGGCGAGCGCCTTGCTCTTCCTCGGCGCGCTGATCGTCGCCGGCGACGCCGGCGCCAACGCGCCGCGCCTTTTCCACAGCCTGCTCCTGCTTCTGCTGGCGGCGACGCTGGGCATCTTCTGTGCGATCGACCTGATCGTCTTCTTCGTCTTCTGGGAATTCAGCCTGGTTCCGGTCTATTTCCTGCTGGCGCGCTGGGGCGCCACCGCCGGGGCGCCGCAGGTCGCCGCGCGCTACGTGCTGATCATGCTCGCTGGCGGCTTTCCGCTGCTGCTCGCCTTTGTCGTCGTCGGCAGCGCCGGCGGCAGTTTCGACCTGACGGTACTGCTCGGCCACCCGCTGCCGCTGCGCGAGCAGCGCATCGTCCTCGTCCTGATGCTGATCGGTTTCGGCCTCAAGCTGCCGCTGGTGCCCTTGCATACCTGGCTGCCGCAGTTCGCGCTGGCGGCGCCGGGCAGCCTGAGCGCGCTGCTGCTCGGGCTGAAGGTCGGCGCCTACGGGCTGGTCCGATTCGCCATTCCGCTGGCGCCGCAGGCGGCGCAGGACTGGCACTGGCTGCTCGCCGGTTTCGGCACGGTGACGCTGATCTACGGCGCGGTCGGCGTCCTGGCGCACAGCAACCTGCGCGTCGGCATGGCCTACGCCAGCATCTGTCACGTCGGCTTGGCGACGCTCGGTCTGTCGACACTATCCGGGCAGGGCGCGCAGGGGGCGATCTCGCTGCTGCTCAGCTTCACGGTGGCGAGCGGCGGCGGCATGCTGCTGCTCGAATGCCTGCGCCAGCGCACCGGCTCGACCGACGTCCAGGCGCTGGGCGGGGCGGCGCGGACCATGCCGCTGTTGGCCAGCGGGGTGCTGATGTGCGGCCTGGCCGGTGTCGGCATGCCGGGGACGAGCAGCTTTCCGGCCGAGTTCCTGCTCATCCTGGCGACGCTGGATCGCTACACCGGGGCCGGCATGGCGGCGCTGTTCGGGCTGGCGATCGCCGCTGGCGCCTTTCTCTCCCTCTACCGCAAGGCCTTCTTCGGGCCGCTGACGCAGCCGGCGGTGGCCAGCGCCAGCGATCTGCGGCCAGCCGAGTGGTGGGTCCTGCTGGCGCTGATCGCGATGATCGTCGGCATCGGCGTCTATCCTGCGCCCTGGCTGGATATCGTGCGCCCGTCGGCGGAGGCCTGGGCGGCCGGGCTGCAGCGGGGCTAGGCGATGGCAGTGACCTCTGCACAGGCGCCGGAGCGGCCGCGTTGCCGCGGCTGCCGGCACTACTACATCACCTTCGACGCGGATTTTCCCTACGGCTGCCGCCAGCTCGGCTTCAAGAGCGCGCGCGAGCCGATGCGCGACGTCATCGAGTCGTCGGGGCAGCCCTGCCTCTATTTCACGCCGGGCAAGCCAGCGCCCGGCTGATCAGGCCTTCTTGACGAATTCCGACTTCAACTGCATGGCGCCGATGCCGTCGATCTTGCAGTCGATGTCGTGGTCGCCGTCGATCAGGCGAATGTTCTTGACCTTGGTGCCGACCTTGACCACCGACGAAGAGCCCTTGATCTTCAAGTCCTTGATCACGGTGACGCTGTCGCCGTCCTTGAGTTCGTTGCCGTTGGCGTCACGCCAGACCTTGGCTTCTTCTTCGGCGACGGCCGGGCCGTCCTTCGGCCACTCATGGGCGCATTCGGGGCAGATGTAGAGCGGGCCGTCCTCGTAGGTGAAGGCGGAGTTGCATTGCGGGCAGTTGGGCAGGGCGCTCATGGTTCAGTATTCTTCCTGGTGGCCGCCCATCAGGTTGGGCAGCAGGCGGTGGGCACGCGCGATGGCGTGCGGGAGGTCGGCGCAGACGTTGTCGTCGCCGACGGCGTCGATGAAGCCGGCGCGGTAGAGCAGCGAGCCGGGTTGCGAATTGAGGCCGCAGAGGAGCAGCGTGCAGCCGCGCTTGGCCAGCTTGTCGCGCAGGTTCTCCAGGCCTTCGAGGCCGGTGGTGTCGAGCTGGACCAGGCGGGTGGTGTCGAGGATGACGACTTCCGGATGGCCGGCGCGCGGGTCGAGCAGTTCTTCGAGCTTGTTCACGGCGCCGAAGAACAGCGAGCCGTACAACTGCCAGGCGGCGACGCGCAGCGTGCCGTCGGGGTAGAGCAGGTGCGGCTCCTGCGCTTCCTCGTCGAGCGGCAGGCGCTCGATGCGGGTTAGTTCGGACATGCGGTAGATGAAGAACAAGCTGGCCAGGACCATGCCGAGTTCGACGGCGATGGTCAGGTCGAAGAGCACGGTGACCAGGAAGACGCTGACCAGGATCAGCCGGTAATTCCACGAATAGCGGCGCAGTTCCTTGAATTCGTGCCATTCGCCCATGTTGATGGCGACCACCATGACGATCGCCGACAGCGTCGCCAGCGGCACGTAGGCGGCGAGCGGCGCGGCGACCAGGACGACGGCGAGCAGGGTTGCCGCGTGGATGATGCCGGCGATCGGCGTGCGCCCGCCGGACTTGACGTTGGTCGAGGTGCGGGCGATCGCGCCGGTCGCCGCGAAACCGCCGCACAGTGGGGCGGCGATGTTGGCCAGGCCCTGGGCGACGAGTTCCTGGTTGGGGTCGTGGCGGTCGTCGATCTGGCCGTCGGCGACGCGTGCCGAGAGCAGCGACTCGATGGCGCCGAGCAGGGCGATGGTGATCGCCGGCGAGATCAGCTTGCCGAAGTCGTGGATCGAGACATCGGGGAAGCCGAAGGCCGGCAGTTCCTGCGGAATGCCGTTGAAGCGGCTGCCGATGGTTTCCACCGGCAGGTCGAGCGCCCAGGCGGCGACGGTGCCGACCACCAGCACGGCGAGCGGGCCGGGCGCCCGGCGCAGCGGCGCGAAGCGTTGCGCCAGCCGGTTGTAGGAGAGCAGGAAGACGAAGCAGGCGATCGACAATGCCAGCGTCGGCAGGTCTACGGTATGCGCGTGTGCCGCCAGCACCTTGATCCGGGCGAAGAATTCGGCCGGCAGGCTGGCGATGGTGAGGCCGAAGAAATCCTTGATCTGGGCGAGGAAGATGACGACGGCGATGCCGTTGGTGAAGCCGATGACGACGGTCACCGGGATGAAGCGGATCAACTGGCCCATGCGCGTCAGGCCCATCGCCAGCAGCATGACGCCGGCGAGCATGGTGGCGCCGAGCAGGTTGGCGAAGCCGTGGGCAGCGACGATGCCGTAGATGATCGGGATGAAGGCGCCGGTCGGGCCGCCGATCTGCACCCGCGAGCCGCCGAGCAGCGAAATGATCAGGCCGGCGACGATGGCGGTCCAGATGCCGGCGGTCGGCGACACCCCGGAAGCGATCGCGAAGGCCATCGCCAGCGGCAGCGCCAGCACGCCGACGGTGATCCCGGCGCCGAGGTCCTTGCCAAACTGGGCCCGGTCGTAAGTCGGCAGGCAATCCAGCAGCTTGGGACGGAAGGCGATCTTCATCATGACGCGCACTCGGGGAGGGAAGCGTTGCATTATATGAGTATGCTATTAATCGTCAATGTTAATCGTATGTTAATATCACGACGAAGGAATACGACTAGAGAAGACTCATGGAGAAACGCACTGCCCGCCTGACGCTGTTGATCGACCCGAGGAAGAAGCAGATCTTCGAGGAAATCTGTGCCGCGCAGGATCTGACGCCGTCGCAGGTCGTGCGCCGGCTGATCCGTCAGTACATCATCGACAATGCCGGCGAACGCGAATTGCCGGACTGGCTGCGCGCTTCGGTACGCGGCGATTAATCGCCATCCGCGCGGGGCGGCGCCAGGCGTCCGAGTTCGCGCAGGATGCGGCCGATCGCCCAGACCATGACGACCAGCCCGCCGCCAGCGCTGGCTAGCGCTTCCGCGGTGCTGCGCGGAAAACTGTCGAGGATCACGCCAGTGCCGCCAGCGAACCAGGCGACGCCGAGGGCGAGGCAAAGGAAACCGAACAGGTCGGCCAGCAGGTAGCCGAGCAGGCGGGAGCGAAGGGGGCGGGGCTGGGCTTTCATTGCGCCATTCTGACAAAAAAATGCGTTTCAGGCTTGACAAGCGACTTTGTCAAGCTTGGTTATGCACAGCGACGATTGTTTGTCGCGGCCCGCCTTGCTATCTCGCTGATGAATTTGACAGATTCGCCTGGTGGGTGATTAGTCGCATTGAATCAGTGACTTACGAATTTGCGCAAGTTTTGCGCAGGGTAAGGAAAAGCCTTGTGGGGCGGTCACTTAGCGATATATCCCGCAAATAACCAACAGACTTATCCACAGGTTTTGTGGATAGATCGAAAACCTCTAGGCCGGGGTGGCTATTGACCGCCAAACTTAAAGTAACGCTTTAAGAGTTGGGCGAAAATGCTGCGGTGCAAAAGAATTGGGCCGCTATTGCGGCCCAGGTTTTTCTTGCGTCCTACTTGACCCGCATGCCGGGTTGCGCCCCGCTGTCGGGCGAGAGCAGGTAGAGCCCCGGCGTCTTGCCGTCGAGGTCGGAAGCGGCGAGCACCATGCCCTCGGAGAGGCCGAACTTCATCTTGCGCGGCGCCAGGTTGGCGACCATCACGGTCAGCCGGCCGACCAGTTGCGCCGGATCGTAGGCCGCCTTGATGCCGGCGAAGACGTTGCGCGTCTTCTCCTCGCCGATGTCCAGCGTCAGGCGCACCAGCTTGTCGGCGCCGTCGACGTGCTCGGCATTGACGATTTTGGCGATGCGCAGGTCGACCTTCATGAAGTCGTCAATGTTGCACAGGCCGTCGGTGCTGGCCGGGACTTCCTTCTTTTCGGCTGCCTTGGCGGCGGGCTTGGCCGGGGCTTCGGCGGCCGCCGGCGCCAGCGACTGCTTGTTGGCTTCGATCAGCGCTTCGATCTGCTTGGCGTCGACGCGCGTCGTCAGGTGGCTGTAGGCGTTGATCGCGTGGCCGCCGGCGAGCAGCGTGCCGGCGTCGCCCCAGGTCAGCGGCGCCAGGTTCATGAACGCCTCGACCTTGGCAGCGGTGGCCGGCAGTACCGGCTTCAGGAGCACGGTGAGCAGGCGGAACAGATTCAGCGCGTTCGAGCAGGCGGCGTGCAGCTCGCTGTCCTTGCCTTCCTGCTTGGCCAGTTCCCAGGGCTTGACGCTGTCGACGTACTGGTTGGCGCCGTCAGTCAGGGCCATGATCTCGCGGATCGCCTTGCTGAATTCGCGCGCTTCGAACAGTTCGGCAACGCGCGGCGCCGCATCGCGGATGGCGCGGATCGCCGGCAGGCTGTCGTCGGCCGGTGCCAGTTGGCCGTTGAAACGCTTGGCGATGAAGCCGGCGGCACGGCTGGCGATGTTGACGTACTTGCCGACCAGGTCCGAATTGACGCGGGCGACGAAGTCGTCGAAGCTGAGGTCGATGTCTTCCATCGTGTTCGACAGCTTGGCGGCGAAGTAGTAGCGCAGCCATTCCGGGTTCATGCCGCTGTTGAGGAAGCTTTCGGCGGTGATGAAGGTGCCGCGCGATTTCGACATCTTGGCGCCGTCGACGGTGAGGAAACCGTGCGCGAAGATCTTGGTCGGCGTGCGGTAGCCGGCGTGCTGCAGCTCGGCCGGCCAGAACAGCGCGTGGAAGTAGAGGATGTCCTTGCCGATGAAGTGGTAGAGCTCGGTCGACGAGTCCTTCTTGAAGAACTCGTCGAAATCGAGGCCCTTCTGCGCGCACAGGTTGCGGAACGAACCCATGTAGCCGATCGGCGCATCCAGCCAGACGTAGAAGTACTTGCCCGGCGCGTCAGGAATCTCGAAGCCGAAGTAAGGCGCGTCGCGTGAGATGTCCCAGTCGGACAGCTTGTTGTCGCCGGGGGCGCCCAGCCATTCCTGCATCTTGTTGGCGGCTTCCGCCTGGAGCACGCCGCTGCTGGTGTATTCGCGCAGGAAGGCCTCGCAGCGCGGGTCGGAGAGCTTGAAGAAATAGTGGTCGGAATGACGCAGTTCCGGTTTGGCGCCGGAGACGGCCGAGAACGGCTCGATCAGGTCGGTCGGCGCGTAGGCGGCGCCGCAGACCTCGCAGTTGTCGCCGTACTGGTCCTTGGCGTGGCACTTCGGGCACTCGCCCTTGATGAAGCGGTCAGGCAGGAACATCTGCTTGACCGGGTCATAATATTGCTCGATCGAACGCACCTCGATCAGGCCGGCGGCCTTGAGCTTGCCGTAAATGTCGTTGGCGCAGTCGCGGGTTTCCGGCGAGTGCGTGCTGTAGTAATTGTCGAAGCCGACCAGGAAGCCGGCGAAGTCGCGCGAGTGCTCACCATGGACGCGGGCGATCAGCTGTTCCGGCGTGATCCCCTCTTTTTCGGCGCGCAACATGATCGGCGTGCCGTGCGTGTCGTCGGCGCAGACGTACCAGCATTCGTTGCCGGACATCTTCTGGAAGCGCACCCAGATGTCGGTCTGGATGTATTCGACGAGGTGGCCGAGGTGGATGGCGCCGTTGGCGTAGGGCAGGGCGGAGGTGACGAGGATCTTGCGCGACATGGGGCGACGGAGTTGGGCAAAACCCGGATTCTACCGCGCTCTGGCCCAAAGCCGAGGGAGGGCTTGTTGCGGCGCGGGAGAAAGCTGGATGTCGCAAGCGTGGATTGATACATTTATCAGTTGATCCGGCGGCCAGTGCTGGGCAGAATTCGTCCTATCCAGGAGGGATTATGAATTTTGCCGTTATCGAGGACAGCCGTAGTCAGGCCGAAGTGCTGAAGGCTTTGTTGAAGAGCGAGGGCTATCAGGTCGAGGTGTTTGCCGACGGGCAGTCCTTTCTCGACGTGCTGGCCACGCGCAGCTTCGATTTCTACGTCGTGGACTGGGTTCTCCCCGATATCGGCGGCGACGTGCTGGTCGGCAAGATTCGCGAGCGTTACGGCTGGGATGTGCCGATCGTCGTTTGTACCGCGCGCACGGAGGAAGAGCACGCCTCCGACATCCTGCGCCTGGGCGCCGACGACTATGTGCCGAAGCCGGTCCGCTACATGGAATTCCTCGCCCGCGTCGATGCGCTATTGCGTCGCCGCCGGGCCAAACAGCCGGATCTGCTGCGCGTCGGCAACATCGAAGTCGATATCGAGGGCCGGCGGGTTCGTCTGGCGGGCCAGGAAGTTGACCTGACGCAGCGCGAGTTCGACCTCGCCGCCGTCTTCCTGAAGAACATCGGCCGGGTGCTGCCGCGTGAGGAACTGCTGGCCGCCGTCTGGGCGCGCGAGACCGACGTCGATACGCGTACCGTCGATACCCACGCCAGCCGCTTGCGCAAGAAGCTCGGCCTGTCCGGCGAAAGCGGCCTGATGCTGACCTCGGTCTACGGCCAGGGTTATCGCCTGGATACCGTCTCCGGCTGATTTGCGGCGCGGCTTTGGGCTATACTCTACGAAATCAGTCGGGTATTGTCCGACGCCAGCCCAAGCGGAGTGTCCATGAGCCTTACCGAACAGCAGGTCAGGAATGTCCTGGCCGAAACCATCGATCCCAATACCGGGAAGAGCTATCTTGCCGGCAAGTGCCTGAAGAATCTGCGCCTTGATGCCGACGGGGTCGCCTTCGACATCGAACTCGGCTACCCGGCGAACAGCCAGCACGAGATCATCCGCCAGCAGATCGTCGATGCGCTGGCCGCGTTGCCGGGCGCCGGTCGGATCAACGTCCGCGTCTCCAGCAACATCGTCGCCCACGCCGTCCAGCTCGGCGTCAAGCTGCTGCCGGGGGTGCGCAACATCATCGCCGTCGCCTCCGGCAAGGGCGGCGTCGGCAAGAGTACGACGGCGGTCAACCTGGCGTTGGCGCTGGCTCAGGAAGGCGCCCGGGTCGGCTTGCTTGACGCCGATATCTACGGCCCGTCGCAGCCGCAGATGCTGGGGTTGGCCGGTCGCCAGCCGGAATCGCTCGACGGCAAGCGGATGGAGCCGCTCGAGGCTTACGGCGTGCAGGCGATGTCGATCGGTTTCATGGTCGATGTCGAGACGCCGATGGTCTGGCGCGGGCCGATGGTGGCGCAGGCACTCGACCAGTTGCTCAACGAGACGCACTGGCAGGACGTCGATTACCTGATCGTCGACATGCCGCCGGGTACCGGCGACACGCAATTGTCGCTGGCGCAGAAAGTGCCGGTGACCGGCGCGGTGATCGTCACCACGCCGCAGGACATCGCCCTGATCGACGCGCGCAAGGGGCTGAAGATGTTCGAGAAGGTGAACATCCCGATCCTCGGCATCGTCGAGAACATGAGCATCCACGTCTGTTCGAACTGCGGTCACGCCGAGCACATCTTCGGTGAAGGCGGCGGCGAGCAGATGTGTAAGGACTACGGCAGCGAATTCCTGGGCAGCCTGCCGCTGGAAATGAGCATCCGCCAGATGGCCGACGGCGGCAAGCCGACGGTGGTTGGCGCGCCGGATTCGCCGGCCGCCGAAATCTATCGTCGCATCGCCCGCCGGGTGGCGGTCAAGGTCGCCGAAAAGGCCAAGGACATGAGTTCGAAGTTCCCCAACATCGTCGTCCAGAACACCTGATTTTTTTACACATTGCAGCGAATAAAGGCGGGTAAAATCCCGCCTTTATTTCTGGTTGACCGCAGGATTCCCGTATGGCCATCAAATCGGACAAGTGGATACGCCGCATGGCGCAGGAACACGGCATGATCGAGCCGTTCGCGCCGGAACTGGTGCGCGAGGCGAACGGCCAGAAGATCGTCTCCTATGGTACCTCGAGCTACGGCTACGACATCCGCTGCGCGCGCGAATTCAAGGTGTTCACCAACATCAATTCGACCGTTGTCGATCCCAAGAACTTCGACCCGAAGTCCTTCGTCGAGATCGAATCCGACGTCTGCATCATTCCGCCGAACTCCTTCGCGCTGGCGCGCACCATGGAATACTTCCGCATCCCGCGCTCGGTGCTCACCGTCTGCCTCGGCAAATCGACCTATGCGCGCTGCGGCATCATCGTCAACGTGACGCCTTTCGAGCCGGAATGGGAAGGCCATGTCACGCTCGAATTCTCGAACACCACGCCGCTGCCGGCCAAGATCTACGCCGGCGAAGGCTGCGCCCAGGTGCTGTTCTTCGAGTCCGACGAAATCTGCGAGACCTCGTACAAGGATCGCGGTGGCAAGTACCAGGGGCAGGAAGGCGTCACCCTGCCCAAGATCTGACCGCATTCCGTAACGTAAACCGCTTATTCTCCGACCCGCTGCGGCGGGTCGCCGCTTTTGGGGATACACCATGCGCTTCCATTTTCCGGTCATCATCATCGATGAAGACTTCCGTTCCGAAAACGCCTCCGGGCTGGGGATCCGCGCCCTGGCCGACGCCTTGCAGAGCGAGGGGCTGGAAGTGCTGGGTGTCACCAGCTACGGCGACCTGACCTCGTTCGCCCAGCAACAGAGCCGGGCATCGGCCTTCATCCTGTCGATCGACGACGAGGAACTGGCGCTCGAACCGGAAGAGACGCTCGCCGAGCTGCGCGCCTTCGTCGGCGAAATCCGCCACAAGAACGCCGAGATCCCGATCTTCCTGCACGGCGAGACGCGCACCAGCCGTCACATCCCGAACGACATCCTGCGCGAACTGCACGGCTTCATCCACATGCACGAGGACACGCCGGAATTCATCGCCCGCAACATCAAGCGCGAGGCGCACGCCTACCTCGACAGCCTGCCGCCGCCCTTCTTCCGCGCGCTGACCCACTACGCCGCCGACGGCTCCTACTCCTGGCACTGCCCCGGCCACTCGGGCGGCGTCGCCTTCCTGAAGAGCCCGGTCGGCCAGATGTTCCACCAGTTCTTCGGCGAGAACATGCTGCGCGCCGACGTGTGCAACGCCGTGGAAGAGCTCGGCCAGCTGCTCGACCACACCGGCCCGGTTGCCGCCTCCGAGCGCAACGCCGCGCGCATCTTCAACTGCGACCACCTCTACTTCGTCACCAACGGCACCTCGACCTCGAACAAGATCGTCTGGAACTCGACCGTGGCGCCGGGCGACATCGTCGTCGTCGACCGCAACTGCCACAAGTCGATCCTGCACTCGATCATCATGACCGGCGCCATCCCGGTGTTCCTGATGCCGACGCGCAACAACTTCGGCATCATCGGGCCGATCCCGAAGAGCGAATTCGCCTGGGAAAACATCCAGAAGAAGATCGATGCCAACCCCTTCATCGAGGACAAGACGGCCAAGCCACGTGTGCTGACGATCACCCAGTCGACCTACGACGGCGTGCTCTACAACGTCGAGGACATCAAGGAGATGCTCGACGGCAAGATCGACACCCTGCATTTCGACGAGGCCTGGCTGCCGCACGCCGCCTTCCATGATTTCTACGGCGATTATCACGCCATCGGCGCCGACCGCCAGCGTTGCAAGGAATCGATGATCTTCGCCACGCAATCGACGCACAAGCTGCTCGCCGGTCTCTCGCAAGCCTCGCAGATCCTCGTCCAGGACTGCGAGGAACGCCACCTCGACCGCGATGCCTTCAACGAGGCCTACCTGATGCATACCTCGACCTCGCCGCAGTACTCGATCATCGCCTCGTGCGACGTCGCCGCGGCGATGATGGAAGCGCCGGGCGGCACCGCCCTGGTCGAGGAATCGATCGCCGAAGCGCTCGACTTCCGCCGTGCCATGCGCAAGGTCGATGAGGAGTGGGGCACCGGCTGGTGGTTCAAGGTCTGGGGGCCGGACGACCTGTCCGAGGAAGGCATCGAGGAGCGCGATGCCTGGATGTTGAAGCCCGGCCACCGTTGGCACGGCTTTGGCCAGCTCGCCGAAGGCTTCAACATGCTCGACCCGATCAAGGCGACGATCATCACCCCGGGGCTGGACGTCGATGGCGACTTCGGCGAGCGCGGCATCCCGGCAGCGATCGTCACCAAGTACCTCGCCGAGCACGGCGTCATCGTCGAGAAGTGTGGCCTGTACAGCTTCTTCATCATGTTCACCATCGGCATCACCAAGGGCCGCTGGAACACGCTGGTCACCGCGCTGCAGCAGTTCAAGGACGATTACGACAAGAACCAGCCGCTGTGGAAGGTGCTGCCCGAGTTCGTGCAGAAGCACCCGCGCTACGAGCGCATGGGCCTGAAGGACCTGTGCAAGCAGATCCACGCGGTGTACAAGGAAAACGACGTCGCTCGCCTGACCACCGAGATGTACCTCTCGGATATGGTGCCGGCGATGCGTCCGGCCGACGCCTGGGCGCGCATGGCGCACCGCGAGATCGAGCGCGTTCGCCTCGACGAGCTCGAAGACCGCATCACCTCGGTGCTGCTGACGCCCTATCCGCCGGGCATCCCGCTACTGATCCCGGGCGAGCGCTTCAACGCCACCATCGTCCGTTACCTGAAGTTCGCGCGCGACTTCAACGCCCGCTTCCCCGGCTTCGAGACCGACATCCACGGCCTGGTCAAGCGCGAGGACGGCGAGTACTACGTCGACTGCGTGCGCTGACCCCGCTTGTCGGCGGCCTCAGCGCCGCCGGTAGCTGACGAAGGCGCAGCCGGGACCGGCGCTGCGTGCGCTTTCCTGCCAGTCGGCAGCGGAGATTTCCGGGAACCAGGCGTCGCCCTCCGGCGCCAGCTCGACTTCGGTGATTTCCAGGCGGTCGGCGAGCGCCATCGCCTGTTCGTAGATCTCGGCGCCGCCGATGACGAACAGCTTCTCCGCGTCCGCCGCCAGGGCGATGCCGTCGGTCAGCGCGTGGGCCAGTTCGGCGCCTGGCGCGTTGTAATCCCGTTGTCGGCTGATCACGATGTTGCGTCGGCCGGGCAGCGGCCGGAAGCGCTCGGGTAGCGACTCCCAGGTCTTGCGTCCCATCAGCACCACGTGGCCGGCGGTCAGGCGCTTGAAATGCGCCATGTCCTCGGGAATGTTCCAGAGCAGCCGGTTGTCCTTGCCGATCACGCGGTTGCGAGCGACGGCGACGATCAGGATGATTTCGGGCATGTCAGTAGCGCACTTTGCGGAGGTAGTCGATCAGGCCGCGGGTCGAGGCATCGAGTTCAGGTGCGACGCCTTCGCCGCGAATCACCGGCAGGAGGCGGCCGGCCAGTTGTTTGCCGAGTTCGACGCCCCACTGGTCAAAGGAATTGAGGTGCCACAACACGCCCTGGCAGAAGACCTTGTGTTCATACAGGGCGATTAGCTGGCCCAGGCTGAACGGCGTCAGCGCCGGCAGGATCAGGGTGCTCGATGGCTGGTTGCCGGGGAAACTGCGATAGGCGACCAGAGCCTCATCGATGCCGGCAGCGCGTGCTTCCTCCGCGGTCTGGCCGAAAGCCAGCGCCGCCGCCTGGGCCAGGCAACTGGCGAGCAGGCCGCTATGGTGGCCGGGCAGGGGGAAATCCGGGCGGGCCACGGCAATGAAGTCGCTGGCCACCAGTTCGCTACCCTGGTGCAGCAACTGGAAAAAGGAGTGCTGACCGTTGGTGCCGGCGACGCCCCAGACGATCGGGTTGGTCTGGTAATCGACGGCGAAGCGGTCGCGGTCGACGCGCTTGCCGTTGCTTTCCATTTCCAACTGCTGAAGATGGCTCGGCAAGAGGCGCAGCGAGTGGCTGTAGGGAAAGATGGCGTGACTGTGGGCGCCGAGGAAGTTGCGGTTCCAGATGCCGATCAGGGCCAGGGTCAGCGGCAGGTTGCTGGCGGCGGGGGCGGTAAAGAAGTGCTCGTCGAGATCGTGGGCGCCGGCCAGCAATTGCTCGAAATTACGGAAGCCGATGGCCAATGCAACCGGCAGGCCGATCGACGACCACAAAGAGAAGCGACCGCCGACCCATTCGGCGAACGGGAAGACGTTTTCCGGGGCAATGCCGAAGGCGGCCGCCGCCGCCTGATTGCTGGAAGCAGCGACGAAATGGCGGGCAACCGCTGCTTCGTTCCCGGCCGCGTGCAGCAGCCAGGCGCGGGCGGTGCTGGCATTGACCGTGGTCTCCAGCGTGGTGAAGGTCTTGCTGGCGACGATGAACAGGGTGCGGCGCGGATCGAGTCGGGAGAGCTGGCTGGCCAGGTCGGCGCCATCGAGGTTGGCGACGAAATGGACGCGCAGGTCGGGGTGCTGGCTGGCCGCCAGCGCCTGGACGGCCATGCGTGGTCCGAGGTCGGAACCACCAATGCCGAGATGAACGACGTCGCTGATCCGCTCGCCGGTGTAACCCCGCCATTCACCACTGTGGACGCTCTCACAGAAAGCCGCCAGACGGCTGAGGGAGGCGCGTACATCTTCCGGTGCGTTGACGCCTGCACGCAGCCAGTGATGGCCGACGGCGCGCTGCTCGGTATGGTTGATCGCCTCGCCGTTGCGCATCCGTTCCCGCCACTGTCGCCAGTTCGTCTGTTCGGCGAGTTCGCGCAGCAACGCCAGTGTGGCGGTGCTCAGGCGCTGTTTGGAAAAATCGAGCAGCAGCCCGTTGTGCTGCAGCGAAAGCTCGGCGAAGCGCTGCTGGTCGGCGGCAAACAGGTCGCGCAGATGATGCTGGCGCATTTCCCCGGCGTGTCGCGCCAGGGCCTGCCAGGCCGGAGTCGCGGTCAGTCGGCTCATGCTCAGACGGCGACCGGCGCCGCGATGTGCGGGTGCGGGTCGTAGCCTTCGAGGCGGAAATCCTCGAAGCGGAAGGCGAAGATGTCCCGCACCTCGGGATTGATCCACATTGTCGGCAAGGCGCGGGGCTGGCGCGCCAACTGCAGGCGGGCCTGCTCGAAATGGTTGGCGTAGAGGTGGGCGTCGCCGAAGGTATGGACGAAGTCACCCGGGCGATAGCCGCAGACCTGCGCCAGCATCATCGTCAGCAGCGCGTAGGAGGCGATGTTGAACGGTACGCCGAGGAAGATGTCGGCGCTGCGCTGGTAGAGCTGGCAGGACAGCTTGCCGTCGGCGACGTAGAACTGGAACAGGCAGTGGCAGGGCGGCAGCGCCATCTGGTCGACGTCGCCGGGGTTCCAGGCGGAAACGATATGGCGGCGCGAATCCGGGTTGTGCTTCAGGCTGTGCACGAGTTGCGCGATCTGGTCGACCAGGCGGCCGTCCGGGGTTTCCCAGCGCCGCCACTGCTTGCCGTAGACCGGGCCGAGGTCGCCGTTCTCGTCGGCCCATTCGTCCCAGATGCGGACGCCGTTTTCCTTGAGGTAGGCGATGTTGGTGTCGCCCTGCAGGAACCACAGCAGTTCGTGGATGATCGACTTGAGATGGAGCTTTTTCGTGGTCAGCGCCGGAAATCCCTGCGTCAGGTCGAAACGCATCTGCCAGCCAAAGACCGAACGGGTGCCGGTGCCGGTGCGGTCGCTCTTGTCCTGGCCGTGTTCCAGCACCTGGCGCATCAGGTTGAGGTATTGCTGCATCGGGGTCGTGTCTTGTGCGGGAATGAACGTCCCGATTCTACCGTGTTCATCGTGTTTCCGTAGCCCATGGCGACGGATTAGAATGCGGGCATGTCGTCGTCCAGGGGCGGCGTGCTGACGCGAGGAGGGCGAAGTGCTGAACAAGATGGGAAATCTGGGGGGGCTGTTCGACCGCAAGAACGGTCATCCATTGGCCAACCCGCGCGAGTTGCAGCAGATCGTCAGCGAACTGCCGCGCGACAATGCGTTCAAGTCGCTTGATGAAATCGGCGGCTGGCTCGAGTCGCTGGCGGTCGCCGAGGGCTTTCCTGCTGATCGCTTGTTCGTCGCCGCCAGTCAACTTGAGGACGCGGCGGCGCCGCATTTGCGGCGACTGTCGCGCGAATATCTGCATACCATCCGCTTGTCGAAGGCTGAAGAGCGTCGGCTGTGGGCGATCAACGCCGGTTTCTGGCGCCAACTGGCGGAGGTCTATGATAAGGCGCTGGCCGGCCTGATTGCCGCCGGGCCGACACCGGAGGCGCTGCGTCTCCACTTGCCTAGCTTGTGCGCCCGCCTGATCGCCGCGTTGCGCGCGCAGCTCAAATGGGAGCAGTTCCACTACGGGCCGACGCCGCCGACGCTCTGGGCGCGCCTCGGGGCAGCCTTGCTGCGGGCGGAGGCGTGTGGCGTGGCGACCCGGGTGAGCAATCTCGGTGGTCTGACCGGCAACACCTCGCCGCTCGCCGAATATCGCAAGGCGATGGTCTTCCATGCCGCCTCGATGGATAGCCTGCTGCCGCTGGAAATCGAACTGGCCGAGCGATTCATCGCGCATTACCTGATGGCTTTCGATTTTCCACAGCACGGCGAACATGATTGCGTCTATTGGGTCGATCTGGCGCTCGCCCAGCCGCCGCTGCGTCTGGCGCGGATGCCGGCGGAAGCGACGCCGACCCTGCGCTTTTTCCGCCCGGGAAGGGCGCATCACGAAATGGCGGAATTGCTGCAGCTACTCGAGCGCGGCGGCGATGTGCCAGCCGACATCATGCTCGGTGGCCAGTATCCGGCGAAGACGCTGATTCCGGTGTTGCGGCATCTGGCGGCCTATCTGGCGCCGATTCCGCCGCAGCGTCGGCACGACCGGCACCGGGTCAAGCATCGGATGTCGGTGATGAGCGGCCTGGTCAATGCCTATGTCGTCTTCTCCGGCGAGTTCGGCGGTCGCCCGGCCGGCCTGCAGATCGAGAGCTGGGTGGTCGAGAACGTCAGCCGTGGCGGTTTCGGCGCCTACGTCAACAGCATTCCCGGCGAGTGGCTGAAGGTCGGCGCCTTGCTCGCCCTGCAGCCGGAAGGCGGCGAGAACTGGGTGCTCGGTTGCGTCCGCCGCTATCACCGGGAGAGCGAGGACGAGGCGCGGGTCGGCATCGAGGCGCTGGCGCGGGCGGTGGTCGCCGTCGAACTGAAACCGAAGATGATTTCCAGCTACGCCGCGGTTGGTGGGATTCCGGCGCTGCTGTTGCAGGAGAACAATGCGCCGGGCGAATTGCGCGTCGTATTGCCGCCCTATACCTTTGATCCGCGCGAAGCTCTTGAGCTGGTGCTCGATGACCGGCGCAACCTGCTCGAACCGCTGCTCGTCATCGAGCAGACCAATGACTACGAACTGGCGCGCTACCGCGTCCTGCCCGGCTGAGCGTCAGCGCGGGCGGAGCGCCGATTTCGGCCGGAAAGCCTGGATCACCTGCGGATCAGTTTCGGCGTAGGGGCCGCCGATCAGGTCGATGCAGTAGGGAATGGCGGCGAAGATGCCGACATGACTGACGCTGCCGTCGGCGGCGCGGACGCCTTCGAGCGTCTCGCGGATCGACTTCGGTTGCCCGGGTAGATTGACGATCAGCGCCTGCTTGCGGATCACCGCCACCTGCCGCGACAGGATCGCGGTCGGCACGAAATTCAGGCTGATGCGCCGCATTTCCTCGCCGAAGCCGGGCATTTCCTTGTCGGCGACGGCCAGCGTCGCTTCCGGCGTGACGTCGCGCGGGGCCGGGCCGGTACCGCCGGTGGTCAGTACCAGGTGGCAGCCGCAATCATCGACCAGCTCGATCAGCGTTGCTTCGATGCCCGGCCGGTCGTCGGCGATCAGCCGGGTTTCGGCGCGCCACGGCGTGGTCAGCGCGCTGCCCAGCCATTCCTGCAGCGCCGGGATGCCCTTGTCCTCGTAGATGCCGGTCGAGGCGCGGTCGCTGATCGAGACCAGGCCGACCACCAGGGTGTCAGGCGTCGTCATGCTCGGTCTCCGCGCTGCCGGTCGGGGTGCCGTCGAGGTCCTTGAGGAACTGGAAGATGGCGCGGTAGCTCTTCGGCGGCTTGCCGGCTTCCTGTTCTTTCAGCGCGTTGCGGCGCAACTGGCGCAATTGCTGGAGGTCGGCGCCGGGCCACTGGTTGGCGATCTCGGTCAGCGTCGCTTCCTCTTCCAGCAGGCGCGTGCGGAAACGTTCCAGGCGGTGCAGGCGCGCCGTTTCCGCCGCCGATTCGCCGCGCAGCAGCGCCAGGCCGGCGCGGATCGGTTCTTCGTCCACGCCGCGCATGATTTTGCCGATGTACTGCATCTGGCGGCGGCGGGCGCCGTGGGCGGTGATCTTCTGGCAGTCGCGCACCGCTGCCAACAGGGTTTCCGGCAGATCGATGCGCTTCAACTGGCCAACCGAGAGTTCGACCAGCTCGGCGCCGAGGTCGCGCAGCGCGTGCATCGCCTCCTTCTGCTTGGTTTTCGAGGGGCGAACGAGGTCTTCGGGGTAGGTATCGTCTTGCATGGCAGCATCCGGAACGGCAACGGCGGGCTGCTATGATAGCGACTTTTCCCGCCAGGACGCCGTCCACATGTCCGAGACCGCCGCTTTTTCCCACGCCTTCGCCGACCTTCAGCAACTCGCCGAGGATGTCCTCAAGCATGCCCGCACGCACGGCGCCAGCGCCTGCGAAGTCGACGTCTCGGAAGGCTTCGGGCAGTCGGTGACGGTACGCTGCGACGAGGTCGAGACCATCGAGTTCAACCGCGACAAGGGCATCGGCGTGACCGTCTATGCCGGGCAGCGCAAGGGCTACGCGAGCACTTCCGACTTTTCCGCGCAGGCCCTGCGCGATACCGTCGAGGCGGCACTCAACATCGCCCGCTTCACCGCCGAAGACGATTGCGCCGGCCTCGCCGACGCCGCATTGATGGCCCGCGATTGCCCGGACCTCGATCTCTACCACCCTTGGCGCCTGAGCGTCGAGGAAGCGATCGAGATCGCCAGCCGCTGCGAGCAGGCGGCCTTCGGCGCCAGTCCGCTGATCGACAACTCCGAAGGGGCGACGGTGTCCACCCAGCAGGCGCACTTCGTTTCCGCCAACAGCCACGGCTTCATGGGCGGCTACCCGACCTCGCGCCACTACATCTCCGCCTCGGTGATCGCCGGCGAGCGCGAGCAGATGCAGCGCGACGACTGGTATACGACGCACCGCGACGGCCAACGCCTGGAAAGCCCGGAAAGCGTCGGTCGCATCGCCGCCGAGCGCGCGGTGGCGCGGCTCGGCGGGCGCAAGCTGAAGACCGGCGACTACCCGGTGCTATTCGAAGCGCCGCTCGCCGCCGGTCTGCTCGGCAGTCTGGTGCACGCGGCCAGCGGCGGCGCCCTCTACCGCAAGGCCTCCTTCCTGCTTGACCACCTCGGCAAGCAACTGATGCCCGACTTCGTCAATATCGTCGAGCGGCCGCACCTGCCCTGCGGGCTGGCCAGCGCCAGCTTCGACAGCGACGGCGTGGCGACGCGCGACAGCGACGTGGTCAGCGGCGGCATCCTGCAACGCTATTTCCTCTCCGCCTACACGGCGCGCAAGCTCGGCCTGCAGACCACGGCCAACGCCGGCGGCAGCCACAACCTGATCATCGAACCCGGCAGCCTCGACCGTGCCGGCCTGCTGCAGAAGATGGGGCGTGGCCTGCTGCTCACCGAAGTCCTCGGCCACGGCATCAACTACGTCACCGGCGACTACTCGCGCGGCGCCGCCGGCTTCTGGGTCGAGGACGGCAAGATCGCCTATCCGGTCGAGGAAATCACCATCGCCGGCAACCTGCGCGACATGTTCGCCGGCATCGTCGCCGTCGGCAACGACGTTCTGGCGCGCGGCAGCAAGCAGAGCGGCTCGATCCTGATCGACCGGATGACGATCGCCGGCGAGTAGGGCATACGCCGAAACGCGGATTTCCTTACGGTTTCAGCCCTTTTCCCGGCTTCTCGCGGCCGGCATGCCTCGCTTGCTCAGTGCCCACACCCGCAGGAGGCAAGGTTTTCGCCCCGGTTGCGCATGAATTCGCCGATGTGGACGAATTGCTCGTACAAGGCGCTGCGCAGGCGGACGTCGGAGACGGTTTCTTCCAGTGCAAGTTGCATGCACATCAGCCATTGGTCGCGTTCTTCCGGACCGATCGCGTAGGGCATGTGGCGGCGACGCAGCATGGGCGGGCCGTATTTTTCGACGTAGAGCTGCGGACCGCCGAGCCAGCCGGAGAGGTAGTCGACAAACTTGTTGCCGGATTCGCTGAGGTCCTGCGGGTGAATCTTGCGCGCGCTGTAGGCTTCCGGCAGTTCGTCCATGATCTGGTAGAAGCGATCAACGAGCTTGCGGATGGCGTCGGCGCCGCCGATGCGTTGATAGGGGGTTGCGGTGCTGGGATCGAGGGTTTCCATGTCGCTTTCTCAATTGTTGCGCCAGGTCGCACTCGGCGCCTTCCTCGAGTGCGTGGCTTGGGGCTTGGCTCAGCAACATGCGTGCCGGGCGCTAATCCGCGCCTAACCCCGGTCAAATGCTGTGAAATGCCGACGGGAAACGGGAAGTCGGGTTCGCTCCTTGCATTGCTGCGACATCGTTGGCACGTGGCCTGTCAAAACTGGCAGCGGATATGGCCTTCGCCAGTCTGGCGACGGGAGCGAAAAATCGGCCGCGACGGCGTCGCCAAAACCGGAAGAACTGGCCGGTCGGCTGGGCTGCCAAGTGTTTCAGCGCAGCGGGACATCCGGATAGATCAGGCGTAGCGCCGCGCGCTGCTGTTCGATGCGGGCCAGCGCGCTGCTTAGCTGTTGTTTTTCCTCGCGGCCTAGCGTGTCGGGATCGATCCGCGGGTCGCCGTCCGTTGCGTCGGCGATGGCGAGCTGGCGTTGCTGGAGTTCGCGCAGCAGGCGCCAGTCGTGGCGCAGTTCGTCGGCACCGCGCCGGCTCAGCCAGCGCTTGCCGGCGGCCGCCGCCAGGCGGGCGTCGGTGCCGACGGCGTCGATGCCGGCGGCCAGGGCGTGGATGCGGGCGAGTTCGACGATGGGGATGAGCGCGTTGCGTTTGAGGTCGAAGCGGCCATCGGCGTCCCGGCGCAGGCGCTGGAACAGGCCGAGGGCCGGCGGGGCGGCGGCGGCGTTGGCGATCCAGCGGCCGAGCAGGGCATCGGCGCCCGGGCAGCGGTCGATGATCAGTGCGCGGAGTGGGGCAACCAGTGCGTTCGCGCCGGCAATCCAGCGCAGGTCGAAGAGGTTGCTCGCCAGGCGGGCCTGGTGGATGTCGCAAGCCTGCAGCCAGCCGCTGAACAGATGTTGCCAGTCGCTCAGGCTGGCGCGCCAGTCCGGACGGCTCGCCATCATCCCGCCAGGGCAGTGCACAAAGCCGCAGGCGGCGAGGCCATCGCAGACGGTGTCGGCAAGCACCGCGAAGTAAGCGGCGTGCGCCGCCGGCGCGAAATCGTCGGCGAGGATCAGCGCATTGTCCTGGTCCGAGCGGCGGGTCATCTCGCGGCGGCCCTGCGAGCCGTGGGCGATCCAGGCGTAGGCGACTGGGGGCGGGCCCTGGTCGCGTTCGGCCAGGGCAAGCAGGCGACGGGTCAGGGCATCGGCAAGGTCGGAGAACAGGTTTGCGCTGCCGGTTTCGGCCGGCGTGGAAGTGTTCGACAACTGCGCCCGGGCGGCGAGGGCGAGGCGGCTCAGCTCGGCGGGCGAGCCGGCGGCGGCAAGAAGCTTGTGCAGGCGATCGGGCAGTTGGGACACGTTGAGTTTTCCGGAACGGCGGCGCTCCCCGAGTTTACGACGACGGTTGGCGGCGGGGGCGAATTTCGGTTTTTGCTCGCCAAGTCGCGCGCTTTACGGAAGAATGCATGCCATTGGATACAGCAAAATCCCGCCCGAGCGGGAGGAGACAGGCATGCAACGTAGAGATTTTCTGGCCATGGCGGCGGCTGGCGCAGCGGCTTCGCTTGCCGCTTGCGGCAAGGATGAAACGCCGCCGCCGGTCGTTGAGTCGGCGCCGTCGAAGAAACCGGCGGCCCCGCCTAGCGAGCCAGCGCCGAAGCCGGTCGAGGCAGCCGCCGTGCAAAGTGTTTATCCGGCGGTGCGCTGGCGGCTGACCTCGAGTTTCCCACGCAGCCTGGACACCATTTTCGGTGGTGCCGAGGTTCTCGCCGACCGCTTGCGGGCGATGACCGGCGGCCGGTTCGACATCCGCGTCTTCCAGGGCGGCGAGATCGTCCCCGGCCTGCAGGCGCTCGACGCGGTCGAGCAGGGCACGGTCGAGATGGCGCACACCTGTTCCTACTACTATGTCGGCAAGGACAAGAGCTTCGGTTTCGGCACCTCGATGCCCTTTGGCATGAACGCGCGGCAGATGAACGCCTGGGTCTATTACGGTGGCGGCCAGGAACTGCTCGACGATTTCTACGGTAATTTCAACGTCCTCTCCTTCGCCGGCGGCAATACCGGGACGCAGATGGGCGGCTGGTGGCGGAAGAAGGTGAGCGCCGTCGACGACCTCAAGGGGATCAAGATGCGCATCGCCGGCCTCGGCGGCGCGGTGTTTTCCGAACTCGGCGTCGTCCCGCAGCAGATCGCCGGCGGCGACATCTACCCGGCGCTCGAGCGCGGCACCATCGACGCCGCCGAATGGGTCGGTCCCTACGACGACGAGCGCCTGGGCTTCTACAAGGTGGCGAAGAACTACTACTACCCGGGCTGGTGGGAGCCGGGGCCGATGATCCATTTCTTCGTCAATCGCAACGAATGGGAGAAGCTGCCGCGCGAATACCAGGAGGCGTTCCGGGCGGCGGCTTTCGAAGCCAACGTGACGATGATGGCGCGCTACGACCACCAGAACCCGATTGCGCTGAAGAAGCTGCTGCAGAGCGGCGTCAAGCTGCAGGAGTTCTCGCGGCCGATTCTCGAAGCGGCGTACAAGGCGGCGCAGCAGCTTTACGCCGACGAGGCGAAGAAGAACCCGGCATTCAAGAAGATTCTCAAGGCCTACGACAAGTACCGGCGTAGCGAGAACGCCTGGTTCAGCGTTGCCGAGAACCGTATGGACGATTTCCTCCAGTCGCAGGCCTGAGATGCGTTTTGATGAAGAATCGCCGCGCCCGACGCGGCTTTGCGTGGTCCGTCACGGCGAGACCGAGTGGAATGCCGAGCGGCGCATCCAGGGGCAGATCGATATCGGCCTCAATGCGACCGGCCAGCGTCAGGCGCATGCCGCCGGGCGCTGGCTGAAGACCGCTGGAATCAGCGCGCTTTACGCCAGCGACCTGCGCAGGGCCTGGGATACGGCGCTGGCGATCGGCGCCGCGCTGCAGTTGCTGCCGGTGGCGACGCCCGAGTTGCGCGAACGCCGCTACGGCGTCTTCGAAGGCCTGACCTATGCCGAGGCGGCGGCGCGCTTTCCCGAGGGCTACGCCGCCTTCGAGGGGCGCAACGCCGATTACGCCTTCGAGAACGGCGAGAGCCTGACGGTCATGTACGCCCGCGTTACCGGCAAGCTGCGCGAAATCGCCGCTCTGCATCCCGGCCAGAACGTCGCCGTCGTCGTTCATGGCGGCGTGCTCGACGTGATCAACCGCTTCGTGCGCGGCAATCCGCTCGAGATGGCGCGCGACTTCCTGATCCCGAACGCCGGCATCAACTGGATCGCCACGCTTGATGGCCGGTGGACGCTGGAAAGCTGGGGCGAAACCGGACATCTGGCGGGCGACGCGTTGGACGAACTGCCTTCGTGATAAAATCGCGGCCTTTTCAACGGCTTGAGGCATCCCCATGTTTTCCGCGAAAGACACCCTGGCGAAAGTTGACCCTGAACTGTGGCAGGCCATCACGGCCGAAAACCAGCGTCAGGAAGATCACATCGAACTGATCGCATCCGAGAACTACGTCAGCAAGGCGGTCATGGAAGCCCAGGGCTCGCAGCTGACCAACAAGTACGCCGAAGGCTACCCGGGCAAGCGCTACTACGGCGGTTGCGAACACGTTGACGTTGCCGAGCAGATCGCCATCGACCGCATCAAGGCGCTGTTCGGCGCCGATGCCGCCAACGTCCAGCCGAACTCCGGTTCGCAGGCCAACCAGGCTGTGCTGATGGCCTTCTGCAAGCCGGGCGACACGATCATGGGCATGAGCCTGGCCGAAGGCGGTCACCTGACCCACGGCATGCCGCTGAACATGTCCGGCAAGTGGTTCAACGTCGTTTCTTACGGCCTCAACGAAAAGGAAGAGATCGACTACGACAGGATGGAAGCGCTGGCCCGCGAACACAAGCCGCGCCTGATCGTCGCCGGTGCCTCGGCCTACGCGCTGCGCATCGATTTCGAGCGCTTCGCCAGGATCGCCAAGGAAGTCGGCGCCATTTTCTGGGTCGACATGGCGCATTACGCCGGCTTGATCGCCGCCGGTTTCTACCCGAACCCGGTGCCTTTCGCCGATGTCGTCACCACCACCACGCACAAGACCCTGCGCGGTCCGCGCGGCGGCGTCGTGCTGATGAAGGCCGAGCACGAGAAGGCGATCAACTCCGCCATCTTCCCGGGCCTGCAGGGCGGTCCGCTGATGCACGTGATCGCCGCCAAGGCCGTCGCCTTCAAGGAAGCCGCTTCGCCTGAGTTCCGCAATTACCAGGAACAGGTGATCAACAACGCCCGTGTCATGGCCCGTGTGCTCGGCGAAGAGCGCGGCCTGCGCATTGTTTCCGGTCGTACCGAGAGCCACGTCTTCCTGGTCGATCTGCGTTCCAAGAACATCACCGGCAAGGAAGCCGAGGCGGCGCTGGGCAATGCCCACATCACCGTCAACAAGAACGGCATCCCCAACGACCCGCAGAAGCCGATGGTCACCTCCGGCATCCGCATTGGTTCGCCGGCGATGACGACGCGCGGTTTCACCGAGATCGAAGCCGAGCAGGTCGCTCATCTGATCGCCGACGTGCTCGACGCGCCGAACGACGAAGCCGTCGCCGCTACCGTCCGCGAGAAGGTGGCGGCCTTGTGCAAGCGCTTCCCGGTCTACGGCGCCTAAGCAAGCATGAAGTGCCCTTTCTGCGGCAATGACGAAACCGGGGTGGTCGACACCCGGGTTTCCGAAGAGGGCGACATCGTCCGTCGCCGCAGGAAGTGCGCTGCCTGCGACAAGCGTTTCACCACCTACGAACGGGCCGAGATCCAGTTGCCGCAGGTGGTCAAGAAGAACGGCCTGCGCGCCGACTTCAGCCGTGCCAAACTGCGCGCCAGCCTCGAGCTGGCGCTGCGCAAGCGGCCGGTATCGATCGAATCGGTCGATGCGGCGATCGCCGACATCGAGGAAAAGCTGCTCACCGCCGGCGAGCGCGAAGTCAGCACGCAGCAACTGGGCGAACTGGTGATGCGCGAGCTGAAGAAGCTCGACAAGGTCGCCTACATCCGTTTCGCGTCCGTCTATCGCAATTTCGAGGACGTCGACGCCTTCTCCAAGGCGATCAAGGAAGTCTCGCCGTCGTCACGCAAGAAATGAGTTTTTCCGCCGCCGACAGCAGCATGATGGCGCGGGCGCTGCAACTGGCCGAGCGCGGCCTATGGACGACCTCGCCCAATCCGCGCGTTGGCTGCGTGCTGGTCCGTGACGGCCAGATCGTCGGCGACGGCTGGCACGAAAAGGCCGGCGAGCCGCATGCCGAAGTCCATGCCCTGCGCGCCGCCGGCGAGCGGGCGCGCGGTGCCACCGCCTACGTCACGCTCGAACCCTGCAGCCACCACGGGCGCACGCCGCCCTGCGCGGAAGCGCTGATTGCTGCCGGCGTCAGCCGCGTCGTCGCGGCCATGGAAGACCCCAATCCATTGGTTGCCGGCCGTGGCCTCGCCTTGCTGCGGGCGGTCGGCATCGAAACGGCGAGCGGCCTGCTGGAGAACGAGGCGCGCGAACTGAATGTCGGTTTCATCTCGCGCATGACCCGCGGTCGTCCCTGGCTGCGCCTGAAGGTGGCGGCCAGCCTGGATGGCAAGACGGCCTTGAACAACGGCAGCAGCCAGTGGATCACCGGCCCCGACGCACGCCGCGACGGCCACCGCTGGCGGGCCCGCGCCTGCGCCATCCTGACCGGCATCGGCACGGTGCGCGACGACGATCCGAGCCTGACCGTGCGCGACGTCGCCACCCCGCGCCAGCCGCTGCGGGTGATCGTCGACAGCCGCCTGGAGACGCCGCCGACGGCGAAGATCCTGGCCGGGGGCGGGGTGCTGGTCGCCGCCGCGGTCGAGGCGCCGGAACGTGCCGCCGCCTTGCGCGCCGCCGGGGCCGAGATTGTTTTGCTGGCCAACGCCCAGGGCAAGGTCGATCTTGCCGCCCTGTTGCAGGAACTGGGGCGGCGCGGCATCAACGAGTTGCACGCCGAGGCCGGCCACAAGTTGAACGGCTCGCTATTGCGCGAAGGCCTGGTCGACGAGTTCCTGTTCTATCTGGCGCCCTGCTTGATCGGCGACGATGCTGCCGGGCTGTTCAGTCTGCCGGCGCTGAGCGCGCTGGCCGACAAGCGCTCGCTGCAGATTGTCGATCTGCGCCAGGTCGGGCCGGATATCCGCCTGCTTGCCCGGCCGCTAAACGGTCGTTAAACGGTTCGGACGCCGCACACGGCGCAGTCGGGGTCGCGGCGGAACTTCACCGTGCGCCACTCCATGTTCAGGGCGTCGAGCAGCAGCAGCCGACCATTGAGCGATTCGCCGATGCCGGCGACCAGCTTCAATGCCTCCGCCGCCTGCATGGTACCGACGATGCCGGTCAGCGGCGCGAACACTCCCATCACCGCGCAGCGCACTTCCTCGACGTCCTCGGCTTCCGGAAACAGGCAGTGGTAGCACGGCGCGTCGTCGCGGGCGAGATCGTAGACGCTGACCTGACCGTCGAAGCGGATGGCGGCGCCGGAGACCAGCGGTTTGCGGTGCTGCACGCAGGCGCGGTTGATGGCGTGGCGGGTGGCGAAGTTGTCGCTGCAGTCGAGGACGATGTCGGCGGCGGCGACCCGGGCGTCGAGCTCGGCGCCGGCCAGCCGGCTTTGCAGCGGCACCACTTCGACCGCGGGATTCAGTGCGGCTAGCGCCAGACGGCCGGATTCGGCCTTGGCCATGCCGACGCGCGCTTCGGTGTGGAGTATCTGTCGCTGCAGGTTGGTCAGGTCGACGGCGTCATCGTCCACCAGGGTGATCCGGCCGATCCCGGCCGAGGCGAGATAGAGCGCCGCCGGCGAGCCGAGACCGCCGGCGCCGACGATCAGCGCGTGGCTGTCGAGGATGCGCTGCTGGCCTTCGATACCGAGCTCGTCAAGGAGGATGTGCCGGCTGTAGCGGAGAAGCTGCTCGTCGGTCACTTGTACTCGCGCCACTCCGGCGGGGTGTCGTCGTGGTCGCCGTGCGGCCGGTGTTCCCAGGCCTTGACGTAGGCTTCCTCGGGCGAGGGCTTGAGCCGCTTCTCGGGGGAGGCCATGTTGTGCAACTGGGTTTCCTCGACGTAGTGGATCAGCGCTCGCGTCAGCTTGCTCATCAGCGTGCTGTCGAGATGGTAGCCGTGGTCGACCAGGCGGTCCTCGAGTTCGGCCAGGGTGTGCTGCTGCAGGTCGTAAGCAACGCCGAGCGCCCGCTTTTCATAGCGGGGCTCGACATCGACCTCTTCCACCTTCTTGAGGTCGTCGGCGGCTTCCGGTACCTGTCCTGGCGGAAACTTGGCGAACAGGATTTCCCGTTTCTTCCTGAGGTCCGTGCTGCTCATCATCCCTCCCGCGCGGTGATCGGCTTACTGCTTACCCTGCATGAACTGTACGCCCTTCAGGATATTCAGCGCCTGCTGGAACTGGTAGTCGCTCTTGCTGGCATATTCAAGACGGGCCGGCATCGCTTCGTCGTCGTGTTCTTCCTTGGCGGCGGGCTTGCTCGGCTGGGGTTTGGCGTCTTCCTTCTTCGCCGCATCCTGCTTGTCTTCGAGATGGCGTTCGAGGTCGGCTTCGCGCAGGCGGGCCGGACCGTTGCCGTTCGGGGTCTCGTCGACAACGATGTCGGGGGTGATGCCCTTGGCCTGGATCGAGCGCCCGCTGGGCGTGAAGTAGCGAGCCGTGGTCAGCTTGATCGCCGTGTTGCCGGGGAGCGGCAGCACCGACTGCACCGAGCCCTTGCCGAAGGACTGGGTGCCGACGATGGCGGCGCGCTTATGGTCCTGCAGGGCGCCGGCGACGATTTCCGACGCCGAGGCCGAACCGCCGTTGACCAGCACCACCATCGGCACCTTCTTGACCGCCACCGGCAGGCTGCGCAGCGGGTCTTCTCCGGTGCCGCGCAGGTAGTCGCGCGGCCGGGCGAGGAATTCCTGCTTGGCGTCCTCGGTGCGGCCGTCGGTCGATACGACCTTGACTTCCGGCGGCAGGAAGGCGGCGGAGACGCCGATGGCGCCGTTGAGCAGGCCGCCCGGATCGTTGCGCAGGTCGAGGACGAGGCCCTTGAGTTCGCCTTCCTTGTACAGCTTGCCGAGGTGCTTGGCGAGGTCGGCGACCGTGGTTTCCTGGAACTGGGTGATGCGGACCCAGGCGTAGCCCGGTTCGATGAGCTTGGACTTGACGCTCTGCACCTTGATCACTTCGCGGACCAGCGTGATTTCCAGCGGCTTGGCCTCGCCCTTGCGCAGGATGCCGAGGCGGATCGAGGTCTTCGGCTTGCCGCGCATCTTCTTGACCGCGTCGGACAGGCTGAGGCCCTTGACCGGGGTGTCGTCGAGCTTGAAGATCAGGTCGCCGGCCTTGACCCCGGCACGGTAGGCCGGCGTGTCCTCGATCGGCGAGACGACCTTGACCAGACCGTCTTCCATGCCGACTTCGATGCCGAGGCCGCCGAACTCGCCTTGGGTGCCGACCTGCAGATCCTTGAACGAATCGGCGTCGAGGTAGGCGGAGTGGGGGTCGAGATTGCCGAGCATGCCGGCGATGGCATTGGCGATCATCTTCTTGTCTTCGACCGGTTCGACGTAGCCCTGCTTGATCGCGCTGTAAACCTCGGCGAAGGTGCGCAGATCCTCGATCGGCAGGCCGATCTTGGCGTCCTTCTCGGCGAAGGCGGGCAACTGCAGGGTGATCAGTGCGCCGGCAACGAAGCCGCCGACGGCGAGGCTCAAGGTCTTGATTTTGCTCATTTCAGGCTGGCCCAGGACAAGGGGTCGATCGGATTACCTTTATGACGGATTTCGAAGTATAAACCGGATTCTGGATTGCCCCCGGTGTTGCCGACCGTGGCGATGGTTTCACCCCCGTCGACGGCCTGGCCGACCTGCTTGAGCAGCGAGTCGTTGTTGCCGTAGATCGACAGGTAGGCGTCGCCATGGTCGACGATCAGCAGGTTGCCAAAACCGCGCATCCACTCCGAAAACACCACCCGGCCGGAGGCGATCGCCTTGACCGGGCTACCACTGTCACTGCGGATGAACAGGCCGCGCCATTGACCGCCGCCTTCGCGTGCTTTACCGAAGCGGCCGATTACCGCGCCGCGCACCGGCAGGCGCAGCTTGCCGCGCAGTTTGGCGAAGCGGCCATCGTTGGGTACCGGGTCGTAGCGGTTTTCCTTGCCCGGGCTTTCGCGCGGCGCCGCCGGTTCGCGGCTGTTGCCGGCATTGGCGGGCGGTGGCGGCGGTTTGCGGCGGGCTTCTTCCGCCGCCCGGGCCGCCTGCTGGGCGAGTATCCGCGACAGTCGGTCGATCAGCCGGGTCATCCGTTTCTCGTCGCGCTGCAGCGAGCCGATCTCCCGCCGTTGTGCGCGGATCTTGCTCGACAGTTCGGCGTGCAGTGCCTGGCGTTCGCGACGTTGCTGCTCGAGTTCGGTGTGGTGCCGGCGCTGTTCGTTTTCGACTTCAGCCAGTTCGGCGGTGCGTTCGCGGGTGTCCTCGGCGAGCGCCTTCTTCTGCCGGATGGTGGCCTGGATTTCGCTCATCAGTTCAGCCTTGGCACCGGCGATGGCGGACAGATAATAAAGATCGCGCGCCAGCTGGCTCGGGTTGTCGCCGTTGAGCAGCAACTGTAGCGAATCGGGCGAGCCTTTCAGGTACTGGCGATAGAGCAGGTTTTCCAGCTGCTGTTGCTGCAGGGTCAGCGTGCCGCCCAGTTCGCGTGACTGGGTTTCCAGGTTTTCCAGCCGGCTCTGCAATTGCTCGCGTTGCCCGCCCAGTTCGTGCAGCTTGCGTTGCAGGCGGGAAATCTGCCGCTCCGATTCACGTAGCCGGTCGGCGGCGTCGGCGCGGGAGTCTTCGCTGCTCGACAGGTCCTTGCGCAGGTCCTCGATGCGGTTGCGTAATTCCTCGAGGTCGGCGCGTTTGGCCGCCACTTCCGGCGCGCTGGCCTTCTTCTGGGCTGTGGCGGGAGAGATCAGGGAGAGCGCCAGCAGAAGCGCGAGCGAGCAGGCGGAAAAAGCGGAGCGCAGGCCGGCGCGGGCGGAAAGCATGGGGAAATCGTGATTGGGTTCTAGGTTTGGCAAGGCTTATTCTATAATCAACCGTTCAACCAAACTGAGGTTTTATATCTTGGACCTTATTTCCTCCGCTCTGATCGACAAACAGGAGCATATCGAGACGGCGGCGAAAGCCTTGAAGGCAATCGCGCATCCCCTGCGCCTGAAGATCCTGTGCGTTGTCGGCGATCAGGAAGCCTGCGTGCAGGATATCGTCGAAGCCGTCGGCACTTCGCAAAGCAACATTTCACAGCATCTCGCGATCCTGCGCGAGAAGGGTGTCCTGCTGACGCGCAAGGATGCCAACCGGGTGTTCTACCGTGTCGGCGATCAGCGCACCCTGCAGCTTGTCGGCATGATGCGCGAAGTTTTTTGTGGTGTGGAGAATTAAGTAATGCCGATGGATTTCATCAACCAGAACATCCTGCTCATCGGGATCGTTGTCGTCTCCGGTCTCGGGCTGCTCTGGCCGCTCGTCTTCCGGTCGCAGGGCAAGGCCGTCAATCCAGGCGAGGCGACGCTGATGATCAACCGCCAGGACGCCAAGGTGATCGATGTGCGTCAGGCGAGCGAGTTTGCCGCCGGACACATTCCGGATGCGGTTCACATTCCGGAAGCGCAGCTCGGTGAGCGCCTGGCGGAGCTGGAAAAATTCAAGGCGCAGCCGCTGATCCTGTGCTGTGCTTCCGGCCTGCGTTCCGACCGGGCCTGCAAGGCACTGAAGCAGCATGGCTTCGAACAGCTGTTCAACCTCGGCGGCGGGGTCGATGCCTGGGTCGCGGCGGGCTATCCGCTGCACAAGGGAGGACGCAAGAAATGACGCAGCCGGTTCTGATGTACACCACGGCGGTCTGCCCGTACTGCATGCGCGCCAAGCAGTTGCTGAAGGCGCGCGGGGTGGCGGCGATCGAGGAGGTCCGGGTCGATCTCGACCCCGAACGGCGCGACGAAATGATGCAGAAAACCGGGCGGCGCACCGTGCCGCAGATTTTCATCGGTACCACCCATGTCGGCGGCTGCGACGACCTCTACGCCCTCGACGCCGCCGGCGGTCTGCTGCCCTTGCTGGCGGCGGACGCCTGAACTGATCAACTACCAGAAAGAGAAACATGGAACAGAACGAACAGCCGGTTTTCGGCATCGAAAAGCTTTACGTCAGGGACCTTTCGCTCGAAGTGCCGAATGCCCCGGAAGTCTTTCTTGAACAGGAAGCACCGCAAGTCACCGTGCAACTCAACTCCACCGGCCGTGGCGTTGGTGATGGGGTCTTCGAAGTCGTGCTGACGGTGACGGTGACCGCCGCCGTTGCCGAAAAGACCGTGTTCCTGGTCGAAGTGGCGCAAGCCGGTGTCTTCCGCATCCAGAACGTCCCCGAAGACCAGCTTGAGCCGCTGATCGCCATCGCCTGCCCGAACGTGCTTTTTCCCTATGCCCGGGAAACGGTCTCGGACGCGGTGACCCGCGCCGGCTTCCAGGCCATCCTGCTGCAGCCGGTCAATTTCGAGGCGATGTACGTGCAGCGTCTGCAGGAAATGCAGGCCGCGGCTGAAGCCCCGATCCAGTAAACGCCGTCATGCGCCGCCTGCTGACAGCCTTCTGCTGCCTCGCCACGGCCTTGCCGGCCCTGGCGCTGGATTTCCGTTCGGTCGTCGTGCCGGCGGCGGTGCTCTATGATGCGCCTTCGCTCAAGGCCAAGAAGCTCTACCTGATCCGCGCCCAGACGCCGGTCGAGGTGGTCGTCCGCCTTGAGGGCTGGGTCAAGGTTCGTGACGCCGAGGGCGGCCTGGCCTGGATCGAAGCCAGTCAGGTGGGCGAAAGGCGCACCGTCATCGTCACCGCTGCCGACACCGAGCTTCGGGAGGCAGCGGCAGACAACGCGCCGGTCAGCGCCAGTTTGGCCAAATGGCTGGTGCTTGACTACGTCGCTACCCCGGCGCCCGGCTGGGTTGCGGTCAAGCATCGCGATGGGCTGAGCGGCGTGGTCCGCGCGACGCAGGTCTGGGGACTATGAGAGTTTCCCTGCTTGGGGGCGGTGCCTGGGGCACCGCGCTGGCCATCGCTTTCGCCGAGGCGCACGCGGTGACTTTGTGGACACGCGAAAGCGATGTTGCCGCCGAACTCCTTTCCTGCCGTGAAAACCGCCGCTTCCTGCCGGGCTACCGTTTGCCTGCGTCAGTCGCGGTGGCGACCGATTTTGCCGCGGCGGTTGGTGATGCAGAATTGCTGGTCGTCGCGACGCCGATTGCCGGTCTGCGGCCGACGGCGGAAAAATTGCGCGAATTGCCCTGCACGGTGCCGCTACTCTGGGTGTGCAAGGGTTTCGAAGCCGGTAGCGGCAAGTTGCCGCACCAGGTGGTGGCAGACGTGCTTGGCCCTGCCGCGCTTTGCGGCGCCCTGTCCGGGCCGAGCTTCGCCGAGGAAGTCGCCGCCGGACAGCCGACGGCGATAACGCTGGCGTCCCGCGATGCCGCCTTTGCGCGCGAGACCGCGCGACAGTTGCACGGCGGCAGTCTGCGCATCTACGCCAACGACGATCTGGTCGGTGTCGAGGTCGGCGGCGCGGTCAAGAACGTGCTGGCGATCGCCACCGGTGTCTGCGACGGCCTCGGCCTCGGTCTCAATTCGCGGGCCGCGCTGATGACCCGTGGCCTTGCCGAAATTGCCCGTCTCGGCGTTGCACTGGGCGCCCAGCGCGAGACTTTCATGGGCTTGGCCGGCATGGGCGACCTGATTCTGACCTGCACCGGCGATCTCTCGCGCAACCGTCGGGTCGGCCTCGGGCTGGCGCAGGGCAAGTCGCTGGCAGAGGTGCTCGACGAACTCGGCCATGTCGCCGAAGGGGTCTATACCGCCCGCGAGACGGCGCGTCTGGCGGCCGAACTCGGTGTCGAGATGCCGATCAGTACGGCGGTGGCCGCCGTTCTTGATGGTCGCTTGACCGCGCCGGCTGCGGTCGAGCAACTGATGGCGCGCGATCCCAAGGAAGAGATCGCCTGAGTCTCACACGGCGTCGCTGAAGCCGCACTGTCGCCACGCCTCGAAGACGGTGACGGCAGCGGCGTTCGACAGGTTGAGGCTGCGCTGCCCGGCGCGCATCGGCAGACGCAGGCGGCGGTCTTCCGGGAAGCTGTCGCGGATTGCCGGCGGCAGGCCGGCGGTTTCGCTGCCGAAGACGAAGACATCGTCAGCTTCCATTGTCACCGAGTACAGGTTGCGGCTGCCGCGGGTGGTCATCGCGAACATCCGGCGCGGCGCCAGGGCGGCCAGGCAGCTCGGCCAGTCCGGGTGACGGACGAGCCTGGCATATTCGTGGTAGTCGAGCCCGGCCCGGCGCAGGTGCTTGTCGCTGAGATCGAAGCCGAGCGGTTCGACGAGATGCAGTTCGGCGCCGGTATTGGCGCACATGCGGATGATGTTGCCGGTATTGGGCGGAATTTCCGGATGGACGAGGACGACGGCGAACACGGGACGGTCGGTGAGCGGCAAAGGCGCCGATTAAATCACGAATTCAGCTATTGAGGGTGCGGGCGACGACCGCGACATGGACCTCGAGCGCGCCGTGTTCGATCAAGCTGCGGGCGGCTTCATCCGCGGTGGCGCCGCTGGTCAGCACATCGTCGACCAGAAGAAGGCGCTGGCCGCTGCAATCCGCATGGCAGGCGAAGGCGCCGCGCACGTTGCGCTGCCTGGCCTTGCGGTCGAGGCCGGCTTGTGACGCGGTGGCGCGTTGGCGTTGCAGGAGGTCGCGGGCGAGCGGGAGTTGCCGCAGCCCGGCAATCGTGCGCGCAATTTCCAGCGACTGGTTGAAGCCACGTTCGCGCAAACGCTGCGGGTGCAGTGGAAGCGGAATGATGGCAGTGAAGTCGGGCCCGACGAGGAGCTCGGCGAGCCGCTTGCCGAACCAGTCCGCCAACGCCAGTTGATGGCCATACTTCAGCGCGTGAACCAGGCGGTCGACCGGAAAATCGTAGCGATACAGGGCGCTGACGCCGGAAAAGGCGGGCGGTCTCTGTAGGCAACTACCGCAGTGTTCGCCATAGGTGGTTGTTTCGCCGCAACGCGGGCAGCGGTGTACGGGTAGTGGCGGGAGGTCGCTTACGCAAGGGGGGCAGAGCAGATCGTTGGCGCTGTCGGCGCCGCAGAGCAGGCAGCTGCCAGGTGGCACCAGATGGGTCCGGGCTAAGGCAGCGAAACGGCGTCGGACGCCCTGAGGTAAAATGCCGGAAACGCTTGACCATTTCGGTAATCCATAATTACCATTGTCGTTTGCCCTTGATTTTTCGACGATTTTCTTAAGGTATTCCATGCCAGCCAGTGCCACCGCCGTGACTCCTTCCTGTTCCCAGACCGCAGCGCTTCCCCGCTGGACCCTCGAGCAAGTGCTGGCGCTCTACGAGTTGCCGCTGATGGATTTGCTGTTCCGCGCGCAGACGGTGCATCGCGAGAATTTCGATGCCAATGCCATTCAACGCTCGACCCTGCTTTCCGTCAAGACCGGTGGTTGTTCCGAGGATTGCAGCTATTGCTCGCAGTCGGCGCGCTACGACACCGACCTTGAGCGGGAACGCCTGATGCCGCTCGACGAGGTGGTGGCGGCTGCGCAGGCGGCCAAGGACAAGGGGGCCTCGCGCTTCTGCATGGGCGCCGCCTGGCGCGGCCCGAAGGACAACGACCTCGACCAGGTGCTGGCGATGGTGCGCGAGGTCAAGGCGCTCGGCATGCAGACCTGCGTCACGCTGGGCATGCTCAAGGAAGGCCAGGCCGAGAAACTGAAGGCGGCCGGGCTCGACTACTACAACCACAACCTCGACACCGACAAGGATTTCTACGGCCAGGTGATCCGCACCCATACCCACGACGATCGTCTCGATACGCTCGATCAGGTACGCGACGCCGGCATCAATGTCTGCTCCGGCGGCATCATCGGCATGGGCGAGTCGCGCAAGAACCGCGCCGCGCTGCTGGTCCAGTTGGCCAACCTGCCGACGCCGCCGGAATCGGTGCCGATCAACAACCTGGTGCCGATTCCCGGCACGCCGCTGGCCGCGCAGCCGCGTCTCGATCCCTTCGAATTCGTTCGCACCGTTGCCGTTGCCCGTATCACCATGCCAGCTTCCTGGGTTCGCCTGTCGGCTGGCCGTCAGGAAATGAGCGACGAGCTGCAGGCGCTCTGTTTCATGGCCGGCGCCAACTCGATGTTCTACGGCGATGCGCTGCTGACCACCGGCAATCCCGATGTCGACCGCGACGACGCGCTATTTGCCCGCCTCGGCCTGCGTGCGGTGTGAGTCAGGCTGACGCCGTCGCCTTCGTCGATCGCCCGGCGGTCGCGCGCCGTTTCGCTCGTGCGGCAGCGGATTATGCACAGCACGATTTCCTGGTTCGGGAGATCGACCGGCGCATGCTCGAGCGTCTCGACTATGTCCGTCTGCAGCCGCAGCGCATCCTCGATCTGGGGTGTAGCCGCGGCGGCAGTTTTCCCGGCTTGCTCGAGCGCTATCCGCAGGCCCGCCTGCTCGGCGTCGATATTGCCCGGCCGATGCTCGCCGCAGCGCGGCCGGCCAGATCCGGCTGGCGGCGCTGGCTCGGGCTTGATGGCGCTGCGCCCGATTGCCTGCAGGCGGCGGCGGAGTCGCTGCCGCTGGCCGGGGCCTCGGTGTCGCTGGTGTGGTCGAATCTGGTGCTGCACTGGCTCGACCATCCCTTGCCGGCGCTGGCTGAAGCCCATCGCGTGCTCGAGGTCGGCGGGCTGTTGATGTTCTCGACGCTGGGGCCGGATACGCTGCAGGAGTTGCGCGCTGCCTTCGCCGATGGCTATGCGCATACGCAGCGCTTCACCGACATGCACGATCTCGGCGACATGCTGGTCGAAAGCGGTTACGCCGATCCGGTGATGGACATGGAAGTGTTGACCCTGACCTACGATGACATCGACAGCCTGTTCGCGGAGCTGCGCGGCGCCGGTTCGGCCTGCGCGATGCACGCCAGGCGCCACGGCCTGACCGGCAAGGGGCGCCTGCAGGCGGTGCGCGAGGCCTATGAACGGATGCGCAGCGCTGGCTGCTTGCCGGCCAGTTTCGAGATCATTTACGGCCACGCCTGGAAGGCGGCGCCAAAGAAAACCGCCGACGGTCGCGCGATCATCCGCTTCGAACGCGGCGCTCGTCCCTGAGTCGCTAATCCGGGCGCTTGCGGTAGAACTTCACCGCCTGTACCCGCTGGTCGGGCATCGGCGTTGCCTTGCGCCGCCGCTCCTGGACCCGCCACCACAGCAGCAGGCCGAGGAAAACCGCGTAGCTCAGCGTGGCCGGGAGCTCTTCCGGCTTGCTCTGCCATAGCAGGTGCACGCAGCCCAGAATGGCGATCAGGTAGATGTTGCGGTGCAGTTCCTGCCACTTGCGCCCACCCAGGCGGCGGATGGCTGTTGCGTTCGAGGTGGCGGCTAGCGGAACCATCAGCAGCAGGGCGGCGAGGCCGACAGCGATGAAGGGGCGCTTGAGCACGTCGCGGGCGATCGCGGTGAGGTCGAAGCCATGGTCGTAGCCGATGAAACTGAAGAGGTGTAGAAGAGCGTAGGCAAAGGCGAACAAGCCAAGCATCCGGCGCAGGCGCAGCAGCCAATGTTGGCCGGTGAGGGCGCGTGCCGGAGAGATGCACAGCGTGAGTAACAGGAAATTCAGCGTCCAGGTACCGGTGAAGGCTTGCAAGGTTTCGCTGGGCTCCGGGCCAAGCCCGTTATGGCGTAGTTGCCAGCCGATCCAGGCGGCCGGCAGCAGGCTGGCAACGAAGAGGAGTGCCTTGAAAGCGTTGACGGGAATACGCGCGCTGCTTGTGCTCATCTTGGGTCCTGCGGAGGATTACTGACGGATGCCGAGTGCCGACCGCAACTCATGGATATCGTCCTCGGCTTCGAGAACGAGGTCCTGGTAACGAGCCCGGTCGGCGTCGCGCAATTCCTGGGCGTCCGTGTCGTTGTATTCCCCCATCCATTCCCGGTCGCCGCCGGCCAGCAGGTTGGCAAAATAGAGGACGTCGCGCACGTTGCAAGGGGTTTCGACGTTGTACAGGCGGTCGTGGTCGCTGATCGCTTCGATGATTCGCTCGGGGACTCCAAGCGCATGGAGGAGGCTCTCGCCAATGCCTTCGTGCCAGCCGCAGAGCAACTCCATCATTGCGTCCGGGTTACTGCGGTATTCCGGATACTCGGCAGCCCGATACAGCAGGTAGAAGACACCGATGTCGTGTACCAGGCCGGCCATCATGGCGTCTTCTGGATTGATGCGGCCGATCCGCCTTGCCAGTACCCGGGCGATTGCAGCGACATCGAGCGAATGGGCCCAGGCGCGATGCGCGATCGGCTCGTAAGCGGCGAGATTGCGTGACTTGAGCAATTGATCCATGGCTACTGCCAGCGAGATCGTGCGTACCGAGTCGAAGCCGATGCGTCCGATGGCAGTGCCCAGGTCGCTGATCGTCTTGCCGGCGGGGTTGTAGGCAATCGAGTTGGCGAGACGAAGCAACTTGCTGGAGATCAGGGGCTCGATGCTGACCACCCGGACAACCCGGTCGATGTTGGCGAAAGGGTCCTTCAAGGTATTGCGCACGAGCAGTGCGGCATCCATGCAGGTCGGGAAATTGATGTCGCCGGAAAGCTCGTGGGCGATGTCCTCGAGAATGCGGAAATGCAGGCTGTCGTGCGCGCTCATGACTCAACTGGCGATGTAACGCTCGAGTTCCTCGATCAGGAATTGCTGGGAGCTGATGATTTCCTTGACCATGTCGCCGATCGAGAGAATACCGAGCACCTGCTGTTGATCGTCGAGCACCGGCAGATGCCGGAAACGTTTTTCGGTCATCAGCGTCATGCATTCTTCCAGGGTGCTGTCGAGACTGACGTAGGCAACTCGGGAACTCATCATTTCGCGAACCGGCGTTTCCTTGGGCGAGAGGTTGTTCCTGATCTGCTTCCTGGCGTAGTCGCGCTCGGAAAAGATGCCGACCAGACGCCCGTCCTCGAGCACCAGCAAGGCGCCGACATTGTGTTCGGCCATGACGCAAAGGGCATGGAAAACGCTGTCGTCGGGGGCGACAGCGGCAAGGACCTGGGATTTGCCAGCCAGCAATTGCTTGAGCGTCTTCATGGTCAGTCTCCGCGTTGTTGTTTGTGGTGCGGACAGTCTAATCCCGGCGGCAATGCGCGACAAGAAAGCTTCTTGGGTCGCGCAAAAACAAAGGGCAGCCCGCAGGCTGCCCCGAATCGATGCCTTGCCGGATCAACGCAGGCCGGCAGCGTAGTCGGCGACAGCCTTGATTTCCGCATCCGAGAGCTTGGCGGCGATGGTGCGCATCATGCTTTCCGGATCGTTGGCGCGGGTGCCGGCGCGGAAAGCCACCAGTTGCGCTTCGGTGTATTCGGCAAACTGGCCAGCCAGGCGCGGATACTGGGCCGGCATGCCGGAGCCGGCCGGGCCGTGGCAACCGGCGCAGGCGGGAACGCCCTTGCGGAAGTCGCCCTGACGCCAGATTTTCTTGCCCAGCGCGAGGCTGGCTTCGTTCTTCGCCGATTCCGGCTTCAGTTTCTGGCTGGCGAACCAGGCGGCGACATTCTTCATGTCTTCTTCGGTCAGCGCCGCGGCCATGCCGGCCATGATGGCGTTGTCGCGCAGCGCGGGGTTGCCGTCGACTGTCTTGAAGTTGGACAACTGCTTGTAAATGTATTGTTCGATCTGGCCGGCCAGATGCGGGTTGGCGGAACTCATGCTGTTGCCGTCGGCACCGTGGCAGGCGACGCAGATGGTTTCGGCGACGATTTTTCCTTTGGCAGGATCGGCCTTGGCCGTTGCTTGCTCGGAAGCGTGGGTGACAAAACTGGTGGCAAACAGGATTGCCATTGCCGCAGAACGGATCATTTTCGAACTCCTAGTGCGCATGATGGGGCGCTTTGGCCGGAACGGAAGTTACAAACCTGTTATTCTATATTAGTTTCCCTTCAACTAGGCGGGTCTTCCGCGTTTTTTATGCCTCTTTTCCAGAACGCGGTTTTTCATACGACCGTAGCCAATCTGCGCGACCTGCCAGTCGATGCCACTTGCGAAGTGGCGTTTGCCGGACGCTCGAATGCCGGCAAGTCGTCGGCGATCAACACCCTGGCGGGACGGGTGCGTCTTGCCTTCGTCAGCAAGACGCCGGGGCGTACCCAGCACCTCAATTACTTCACGCTGGCACCGGGAAAGTATTTCGTTGACCTGCCTGGCTATGGTTTCGCCAAAGCGCCCGAAGATATCCGGGCGCAGTGGGAAGGACTGATCGGCCCCTATCTCAGCCGGCGCGGGCCGCTGGTCGGCTTGGTGGTGATCATGGATTGCCGGCGACCATTCACCGACCTCGACCTCAACCTGATCGAGTGGTTCAAGCCCACCGGGCGGCCGATTCATCTCCTGCTGTCGAAGGCCGACAAATTGTCGCGGCAGGAGCAGACCAAGGTACTGCGTGCGGTGAAGGCGGAAATCGCTAGCTGGGTGGGCGGAACCTATAGCGCCCAGCTCTTTTCCAGTCTGAAGAAGACCGGGATCGAGGAGGCGGAAGCCGTTCTTGCCGGCTGGTTGGGCATCGAGTCGCCGAAAAAGGCTGTGACGGAAAACAAAGGGCCCCCGGACAAGGGGAATCCGGGGGCCAAAATGCCTCAACAGTGTCAAGGCACCCGCTCAGGGAGGTGAAGCGGGAGACGGCGCGAGCCATCGTGCCTTTCTGACCGCGGGGTTTGAAAAAAGGTTCCGCGCGGGTTTAAATTTTTATCTTTATTTTTTGCAGGGATGTCGACATGGCTGGCAGTTTTCCCGGAATCCGGATGCGCCGGATGCGGCGCGACGATTTTTCGCGTCGCCTGATGCGCGAATCGGTACTGACCCCGGACGATTTCATTTACCCGGTCTTCGTTCTCGAAGGCGCGGGCCGTACAGAGAAGGTGGTTTCGATGCCCGGCGTCGAGCGGCAATCGCTCGATGTCCTGTTGCGTACCGCAGAGCGCACGGTCAAGCTGGGTATTCCGGCGCTGGCGCTGTTTCCGGTGATCGATGCGCCGCTGAAAACGCTCGGCGCGGAGGAAGCCTACAACCCGGAAGGTTTGGTGCCGCGTACGGTACGCGCCCTCAAGCGCGAGTTTCCTGAGTTGGGCGTGATCACCGACGTCGCTCTTGATCCCTACACCAGCCATGGTCAGGACGGCCTGATCGACGACACCGGCTATGTGCTCAATGACGAGACGCTCGACGTTCTGGTTCGCCAGGCGCTGTGCCATGCCGAAGCCGGTGCCGACGTGGTGGCGCCGTCGGACATGATGGATGGACGGATCGGCCGCATCCGCGAAACGCTGGAACGCAACGGCCAGATTTACACGCGCATCCTGGCCTATTCGGCCAAGTACGCTTCCGCCTTCTACGGCCCCTTCCGCGACGCGGTCGGCTCGGCCGGCAACCTTGGCAAAGGCAACAAGTACACCTACCAGATGGACCCGGCCAACGGCGACGAGGCGCTGCGTGAAGTGGCGCAGGATATCGAGGAAGGTGCCGACATGGTCATGGTCAAGCCGGGCATGCCGTATCTGGATATCGTCCGCCGGGTCAAGGACGAGTTCGGCGTGCCGACCTATGCCTACCAGGTCAGCGGCGAGTATGCGATGCTCAAGGCGGCGGCATTGAACGGCTGGCTCGACGAGCGGGCGGTGGTGCTGGAGAGCCTGCTGGCGTTCAAGCGCGCCGGCGCCGACGGCATCCTGACCTATTTCGCGCTCGATGCGGCGGAATACCTGAGGGGCTGATCAGGATTTTAAAAGCAAGCTAAAAGGGCGGCTGGTGGGCCGCCCTTGGCGTTTACGCCTCGCCGGCCTGCGACAGGCAGGCGAAGTAAAGCATCGGCCACTGCTGCGGCCATTGCGCCAGTGGTTCACGGCTGAAGCCGGAGCGGGCGTATTGCTCCCAACGGCCGACGACGTAGCAGCGCAAGAGGTTGGCCAGCGCCCCGAAGTCGGCGTCGGCCTTGAATTTTTCCTGCGTCGCGGCGATGCGCAGCGCCTGCTTGAGCGCCGCCTCGACCTTGTCGAGCAGCGCGTTGATGCGTAGTTGCAGGCGTTCGTTCTCATTGACCAGCGCGTCACCGATCAGCACCCGGGTCATGCCGCGGTTCTTTTGGGCGAAGTTGAGCAGCAGGCCGAGGATCAGTTCGAGCTGGCGGAAACCGCGCTCTTCCTCGCCGGTGATCTGGTTGATGACGCCGAACAGGCTTTGCTCGATGAATTCGATCAGCCCCTCGAACATCTGCGCCTTGCTGGCGAAGTGACGGTAGAGCGCGGCTTCGGAACATTCCAGCTTGCCGGCCAGGGCGGCGGTGGTGATCTTTTCCCCCTTCGGGGTTTCCAGCATTTCAGCCAGGGTTTGCAGGATCTGCAGGCGGCGTTCGCCCGGTTTTGTCGCCATCGATGTTGTCCCTCGAAGAATTTTTTGTGCCCGGATTATAGACGAGCGCAGCGTTGCGGCAATTGCAGCACTGAGGAAACCTGGACGTCGACGTAGGGCGAGCGGCGAGAGCCAGCGCTCACCCACACGGTTTTCATGCCGAGCTTGCGGGCGGTGACGAGGTTGGCCAGGCTGTCCTCGACCATGATGCAGCGGCGCGGGTCGAGGCGCTCGGCGTGCAGCAGGGTGCGGAAGCCCTGCGGCATCGGCTTGGGCCGGAATTTCAGGCTTTCGACGGAATACACCGCGGCGAAGTGGCGATCCAGTCCGGTCAGTTCGAGCACCGCCTCGGCGTAGGCGCGCGGCGCGTTGGAGAACAGGATCTTGCGCCCAGGCAGGCGCTTGAGCGCGTGCAGCAGCGGCTTCTCGAATACCAGCATGCGGGCGAGATCGGGAAACTGATGGGTTTCGTGCAGGAAATGATGCGGGTCGATCGCGTGGTGGCGGATCAGGCCGAGCAGGGTTGCGCCGTAGCGCTGCCAGTAGTCCTGGCGCAGCCGGTTGGCGGCGTTTTCGTCGAGGCCGAGGTGGCGCTCGATGTACTCGCGCATCGCCCGGTTGATGTGCGGGAAGATGTGCGGGGAAGCGTTGTGCAGCGTGTTGTCGAGGTCGAACAACCAGACGCGTTCCCCACGCATGCTTTAGTGCGACTTGATCATCGTGCCGACCCCGTGGTCGGTCAGGATTTCGAGCAGCAGCGCGTGTTCGACGCGGCCGTCGATGATATGCACGCCCTTGACGCCGTTGCGGGCAGCATCGAGCGCCGAGCCGATCTTCGGCAGCATGCCGCCGGACAGCGTGCCGTCGGCGACCATCTCGTCGATCTCCTTGGGCGTGATGCCGGTGATCAGGTTGCCGGCCTTGTCGAGCACGCCCGGGGTATTGGTCAGCAGCACCAGCTTTTCGGCTTTGAGCACTTCGGCGATCTTGCCGGCGACGACGTCGGCGTTGATGTTGTAGGTTTCACCTTCCTCGCCGACGCCGATCGGGGCGATTACCGGGATGAAGGCACCCTTGTCGAGGTGGTCGATCAGTGACGGGTCGATCTTGGTAATTTCCCCCACCTGGCCGACGTCGATCAGATCGCCCGGGTGATCCTTGTCTTCCAGCATCAGCTTCTTGGCGCGGATGCAGTTACCGTCCTTGCCGGTCAGGCCGACAGCCTTGCCGCCGTGCTGGTTGATCAGGTTGACGATGTCCTTGTTGACCTGGCCACCGAGCACCATTTCGACGACTTCCATGGTTTCGGCGTCGGTGACGCGCATGCCCTGAATGAACTCGCCCTTCTTGCCGACGCGGGTGAGCAGGTTCTCGATCTGCGGGCCGCCGCCGTGCACGACGACGATGTTGAAACCGATCAGTTCGAGCAGGACGACGTCGCGGGCGAAGCAGCTTTTCAGGTGCTCGTCGGTCATCGCGTTGCCGCCGTATTTGACGACGATGGTCTTGCCGTGGAAACGCTTGATGTAGGGCAGGGCTTCGGCCAGGACGGCGGCCTTGGTGCCGGGGGCGAGGTTTTTGGTGGGCATGAAAGGCTCCTGATGGACTCGCCGCGGATTGTACAAAGAAAGCGGCCGGCTTGGGGGCCGGCCGGCGCGAGGGGTAAGGCGGCTTACTCGATGGTCAGGCGCTTGCTCGGGCTGGCGATGCGTTTGGGCAGGGTCAGTTCAAGTACGCCATCGGCGAAGCGGGCGACCGAGTGGGTGTCGTCGAGATCCTGCTGCAGCTGGAAGGAGCGCGAGACCTTGCCGAAATAGCGCTCTGATCGAAGTGTGCGCTCGCCTTCCTTGACTTCCTTTTCCTGACGGACTTCGGCGCTGATGGAAACCTGGTTGCCGTCGACGACGACATGGATGTCTTCCTTCTTCACGCCGGGCAGTTCGGCGTGCACGAGGTAGGCGTCGCCTTGTTCCCTGACGTCCATCTTGATCGAGGGGGCTTGCTGGGGCTGCCCGTTGAAATCGACGGGGCGGACGAAGAAGCCGCGGAACAGATCGTCAAAGGGGTCGACACGGGTGATGTTGGCCATCTTGGTTCTCCTTTCCGGTGGGTTTTGAAATAAGGGGATTCATGCAAAACCAATATAGGTCTGCCGCCCCGGTTTTCAAGTCCACTCGTGCGCGACGCCGAGCAAGCGGATCGCGTCCCGGTTGCTCCACGAGAAGCAGCGCTCGGCGGCCTCGTCGCGCGCTAGCCAGAGCCAGGCGCGGTGCTCCTCGGGCGCGATGCGGACGGCGACGCGCTCGGGCAGGCAGAGGCCGAAAACCCGCTCGGTGTTGCAGTCGACGCCGGGCGCGTAGCGGTGGCGCCAGGCTGGATGGATCGTGTAGTGGTTTTCGATGCGCCAGTCGGTGAGGCGGTAAAGCCGGCTGTCGATGCCGGTTTCCTCGAGCACCTCGCGGTGGGCCGTGACTGCCGGCGGTTCGTTGCCTTCGCGGCTGCCGGTCACTGACTGCCAGAAGCCGGGATGGCGGGCGCGCTCGAGCAGCAGGACTTCACCGGCCAGGGTATGGATGACCACCAGTACCGAATGCGGCTGCTTGTAGGCGCTCATGCCGCCAGCCATGGGGGCAGGGTTTCCGGTCCGTCTTCGAGGATGACGGCAAGCGGCGCGCCCTGTTCGCTGCGCGCCTGGCAGGCGGCGTCGAGTACGGCGAGCAGTATCGCGTAGTCGCCCGGCGACTGCTGCGAGAAACGGGTCAGCCCGCTCAGCCGGATGAGGGTGGCAGCGCCGTCGCGCCAGTCGGGGTCGGAGAGGCAATCAGCCAGGGCATCGAAATTACTTCCGTACCAGTCGGGAAAATCCAGGGTGGTGCCGAGTCGATCGAGGACTTGCCTGGCCTCACGGCAGGCGCCGAGGTCGACCGTGATGTCTGCATCAATGGGGTGGTCGGCATGCTGGCGATAGACGCCACTGGGGGCGAATTCATTCATTGGCTATTCCCGGATGCGCCGGAAGGAGCGGTAGTGGTCTTCCGTGTAGTAATACTCGGCGGCCTTGCCGGCAACGATGCGGCGTGGGCCGCGATCCCTGCGTCCGGGTGTCTTCACCGTGTACTCGCGGTAATAGCCGCGCGGTTGCAGCGGTAGCAGCTTTTCGAAATTGTTGAAGACGATGCCGTCGCGCTTGTAGGGGAAAGGGCCGCCCTGCTTGATCAGGACCAGCGTTTCGCGGGCTTCGGGCGGCAGGCGGGCGACATCGATCGTCTGCCGGTCGCCGCCGCCACTCCAGAAAGCAAAAGCGCTTCCGATCGCCAGCAGCAGGACGATCAGGAAGCGCATCAGCTGGCGCATGGTTTAGCCCTGGGCAACTTCGACCTGGGTTTCGACCTTCTGCCGCAGGCGGACGTGCAGCTCGCGCAACTGCTTCTCGTCGACCGCCGACGGGGCGTCTGTGAGCAGGCACTGGGCGCGCTGGGTCTTCGGGAAGGCGATCACGTCGCGGATCGACTCGGCGCCGGTCATCATGGTGACGATGCGATCCAGGCCGAAGGCCAAGCCGCCGTGCGGCGGGGCGCCGTACTTGAGCGCGTCGAGCAGGAAGCCGAACTTGGCCTGCTGTTCCTCGGGGCCGATGTTGAGTGCGGCGAAGACCTTTTCCTGGACGTCGGCGCGGTGGATACGCACCGAGCCGCCGCCCAGTTCCCAGCCGTTCAGCGCCAGGTCGTAGGCCTTGGCCAGGCACTTGCCCGGATCGGTGGCGAGGAATTCGAGGTGCTCGTCCTTCGGGCTGGTGAACGGGTGATGGCAGGCGGTCCAGCGCTTGGACTCGTCGTCGTATTCGAACATCGGGAAGTCGATGACCCACAGCGGCGCCCACTTGGCCCCGGTGACGAAGCCCTTCTCGTGGCCGATCTTGATGCGCAGTGCGCCGAGGGCGTCGCTGACGATCTTGGCCTTGTCGGCACCGAAGAAGATCAGGTCGCCGGACTGCGCGCCGGTGCGTTCGAGCACGGTGCGCAGCGAGGCTTCGGAGAGGTTCTTGACGATCGGCGACTGCAGGCCGGTTTCATTGACCTGGCTGACGTCGTTGACCTTGATGTAAGCCAGGCCTTTGGCGCCGTAGATGCCGACGAACTTGGTGTACTCGTCGATCTCGCCGCGGGTCAGCGAAGCGCCGCCCGGAATGCGCATGGCAGCGATGCGGCCGCCTTCGCTGTTGGCGATGTTGGCGAAGACCTTGAACGCAACGTCCTTGAAGGCGTCGGCGACATCGACCAGTTCGAGGGTGACGCGCAGGTCCGGTTTGTCCGAGCCGAAACGACGCATGGCTTCGGCGTAGGTCATGCGCGGGAATTCCGGCAGCTCGACGTCGATCGCTTCCTTGAAGACGCGGCGGATCAGTTGTTCCATCAGGGCGGTGATTTCAGCCTCGCTCATGAACGAGGTCTCGATATCGACCTGGGTGAATTCGGGCTGGCGGTCGGCGCGCAGGTCTTCGTCGCGGAAGCACTTGGTGATCTGGTAGTAGCGGTCGAAACCGGCGACCATCAGCAGTTGCTTGAACAGCTGCGGCGATTGCGGCAGGGCGAAGAACTGGCCGGGATGGACGCGCGACGGAACCAGATAGTCGCGCGCGCCTTCCGGTGTGGATTTGGTCAGCATCGGCGTTTCGACGTCGATGAAGCCGTTGTCGTCGAGGAAACGGCGGAAGGCACGGGCCGTCTTGTAGCGCAGCATCAGGTTGTTCTGCATCTGCGGGCGGCGCAGGTCGATGACGCGGTGCGTCAGACGGACGTTCTCGGAGAGGTTGTCGTCGTCGAGCTGGAACGGCGGCGTCACCGATGGATTCAGGACTTCGATTTCATGGCAGAGGATTTCGATCTCGCCGGAGGCCAGGTTGGCGTTGGTCGTGCCGGCCGGACGCGGGCGCACCTTGCCGGTGATTTTCAGGCAGAATTCATTGCGTACCGATTCGGCGATTTTGAAAGAGTCGGCACGATCCGGGTCGCAGACGACCTGGGCCAGGCCTTCGCGGTCCCGCAGGTCGATGAAGATGACGCCGCCGTGGTCGCGGCGGCGGTGGGCCCAGCCGCAAAGGGTGACGATCTGGCCGTCGAGGCCGGCATTGAGTTGTCCGCAGTAATGGGTACGCATGAAAAATCCGTGGGGTTGCTTAAGTGTGGGTGACGACGCGGGCGTGCGCTGGCGGGGCGACGACGCCCATCGAGATGATGTACTTGAGGGCTTCGTCGACCGTCATGTCGAGTTCGACGACGTCGTTTCTCGGCATCATCAGGAAAAAACCGGAGGTCGGGTTGGGGGTGGTCGGGACGTAGACGCTGACGTAGTCCCCGCGCAGATGATTGCGAATATCGCCGCCGGGTATTCCCGTCAGAAAGGCGATGGTCCACGCGCCCTGCCGCGGGTACTGGACCAGCAAGGCCTTGCGAAAGGCATTGCCATTGGGGGCGAACAGGGTGTCGGATACCTGCTTGACCGCCTTATAAACCGAATTGACGACGGGAATTCGCGACAACAGCTTGTCCCACCAGCCGACCAGCTTCTGGCCGATGAAGTTGGCAGCCAGGAGGCCGGTGAACAGGATCATGGCCAGCGTCAACAAGGCGCCGACGCCGGGGATCGCGAAACCGAAGAGATTCTTCGGGTGTACGGCCTCGGGCAGAAGTTGCAGCGACTGGTCAAGCGTGTTGACGATCAGCGACAGCACCCAGACGGTGATGACCAGCGGCACCCAGATCAGGAGCCCGGTGATGAAATAGCGTTTGATCAACTGGCCGCGCACGACGAACAGCTTCCTTCCCCTGTCTGGCAGGGGGGGGGCGAGGCGGGCTTGCTACCCTTGAAATCGGTGGCATACCAGCCATTGCCCTTCAACTGGAAACCGGCGGCAGACAGTTGCTTGGCATAGCTGTCCTTGCCGCAGCTCGGGCAGGTGGTGAGTGGTGCATCTGCCATCTTTTGCAGATGTTCCTTCTGGAAACCGCAGGATTCACAGCGATATTCGTAGATCGGCATGGGGCCCTCCAAAACCTTGAATTGTAACCGAAAGCACGGACTCCGAATATTGGTGTCGGTGGCCGGTTTTTCAATAGGCCAGGCCGAGATAGGTGCTGGTCAGCGTTTGACCCCAGAACAGGGCAATGATGCCGGCGCTCGCCAGATAGGGGCCGAAGGGAATCGGGATGTTGCGACCATGACGGGCAAACACGATCAGGGCGATGCCAACCGCCGCGCCGACAACCGAGGATAGCAGGATGATCGCCGGTAGCATCTGCCAGCCCAGCCAGGCGCCCAAGGCTCCAAGGAGCTTGAAATCGCCGTAGCCCATGCCCTCCTTGCCGGTCAGCAGCTTGAATCCCCAGTAAATGCTCCACAGAATCAGGTAGCCAGCCATGGCCCCCAGCACTGCGGATGGCAGGTCCGTATAAACCTGCGCGAGGTTGAAGGCGAGACCAAGCCAGAGCAGGGGCAGGGTGATGCTGTCGGGGAGAAGTTGCGTATCGAAATCGATGAAGGTCAGCGCCAGCAAGGCCCAGATCAGCAGCAGTCCGCCTGCTGCAGCGTAGGTGTCGCCAAAGTGCCAGACGGTGAATGCCGAAAGCAGTCCGGTTAGCGCCTCAATCAGCGGGTAGCGTAGCGAAATCGGCTTACCGCAACCGGAGCATTTACCGCGCAGGATTACGAAGTAGCTCAGCAGCGGGATATTTTCGTGGGCACGAATCGCATGGCCGCAATGCGGGCATCGCGAGCGCGGGTGCGACAGGCTCAGCGGTGAAGTGTCCGCGGGCGGCTCTCCTCCCACAAGCTCCGCGCTTTGCGCCAGCCATTCGCGCTCGATGATTTTCGGCAAGCGATGGATGACGACATTGAGGAAGCTGCCGACACAGAGTCCGAGCAAGCCGCCGAAGACTGTCAGCAGCGACAAAGGAAGGCCCGTCATCCTCCCACCACGGCGCCAAGCTTGAACAATGGCAGGTACATCGCGATGACCATGCCGCCGATCAGGGTGCCAAGAACCACCATGATCATGGGTTCCATCAGGCTCGACATGGCCTCCACCGAGTCATCGACCTCCTGCTCGAAGAAGTCGGCGACCTTGCCCAGCATGGAATCGAGGGCGCCGGATTCTTCGCCGATGGCAACCATCTGCGTCACCATGTTGGGGAAGACTGTCGCGTCCTGCATCGCGTTGGTCAGACTGGTGCCGGTCGATACGTCGCTCTGGATCTGGCGGGTTGCCATCTTGTAGATGTAATTGCCGGAAGCGCCGCCTACCGATTCAAGGGATTCGACCAGAGGGACGCCGGCGGCGAACATGGTTGACAAGGTTCTGGTCCAGCGGGCGATCACCGCCTTGCGGATGATGTCGCCGAAAATCGGCAGGCGCAGCAGGAAACGGTCCATGATCATCTGTACCTTTTCTGAACGCTTCCAGGCAGCAAAGAAAGCGTACAAGCCGCCGCCTATCGCGCCAAAGATCAGCCACCACCATTCGACGAAGAAGTCTGAGATGGCGATGACGAACAGGGTCGGGGCCGGCAGATCGGCGCCGAAACTGCTGAATACCTCCTTGAACGCCGGAATGACAAAGATCATGATCACGGCGGTGATGATGAAGGCGACAACCAGTACGGCGATCGGGTAAAACAGGGCTTTCTTGATCTTGCCCTTGATCGCCAGGATTTTTTCCTTGTAGGTTGCCAGGCGGTCGAGCAGAGAGTCCAGAATCCCCGCCTGTTCGCCGGCGCCGACCAGGTTGCAGTAAAGCGCGTCGAAATAGAGGGGGTACTTGCGAAAGGCCTGTGACAGCGAACTTCCGGTTTCGACTTCGGACTTGATGTCGAGCAATAACTTGCCGACTGCTGGATTGCTATGGCCGCGGCCAACGATGTCGAAAGTCTGCAGCAAAGGAACGCCGGACTTCATCATGGTGGCCAACTGCCGGGTGAATAGGGTGATGTCCTTTTCGGAGATGCTGCCGCCGGATTTGAAGCGTATTTTTTTGATCTTGGTGCTACTGATGCCCTGGCGGCGCAGGGTGGTCTGAACGACTGTCTCGGTCGCGGCGCGCATTTCGCCACGGACGGTTTTCCCCTCCCGGTTGCGACCTTCCCACTGAAAGGTGCTTTCCTTGACATCAACGCTTCTTGATTTTGCTGCAGTTGCCATTGCCTGGTCCTTCAGCTTAGATATTGGTTGTACTTAAAACTTCTTCGAGCGAAGTCAGGCCTTGTTTGACCTTGAGCAAGCCCGATTCGCGTAGATCGCGGACCCCTTCCTGCTTGGCTTGTTCGGCGAGATCAAGCGACGTGGCACCACTCATGATCAGGCGTTGCATGGCTTCGCTGATCGGCATGACCTGGTAGATACCGACCCGTCCCTTGTAGCCCGTGCCTTTGCAGCGTTCGCAACTGCCTGGACCATATAGTGTCCAGCTGCCATCGAGGTCTTCGGCCTTGAAGCCCGCGTCAAGCAAGGCCTGTTCCGGAACCTTGATTGCCTGTTTGCAGGTGCAGAGGCGACGGGCCAGGCGTTGTGCCGTGATCAGCAGGATGCTGGAGGCGATGTTGAAGGTCGGCACCCCCATGTTCATCAGGCGGGTCAGGGTCTGCGGTGCGTCATTGGTGTGCAGGGTCGATAGCACCATGTGGCCTGTCTGGGCTGCCTTGATGGCGATTTCAGCGGTTTCCAGGTCGCGGATTTCACCCACCATGATGATGTCGGGATCCTGGCGCAGGAATGCTTTCAGCGCTACGGGGAAGGTCAGGCCGGCGCGGTCATCGACGTTGACCTGGTTGATCCCGGGGAGGTTGATTTCAGCCGGATCCTCGGCAGTGGCGATGTTGACGCCATCCTTGTTGAGGATGTTGAGGCAGGTGTAGAGGGAAACGGTTTTCCCGGAGCCGGTTGGGCCGGTGACCAGAACCATGCCATAGGGGCGGTTGATGGCGTCGAGCAGGATGGCTTTCTGGTCGGGTTCATAGCCCAGCGCTTCGATTCCCAGCGTTGCCGAGGTCGGGTCAAGAATACGCAGCACGATCTTCTCGCCTTGCAGAGTGGGCAAGGTACTGACACGGAAGTCAATGGCGCGTGATTTGGAGATGACCAGCTTCATTCGGCCATCTTGGGGGACGCGCTTTTCGGCGATGTTGAGGCGAGAGATGACCTTGATCCGCGAGGCGATCTTTTCCTTGATCGCCAGCGGCGGGGTGGCAACCTCGCGGAGCATGCCGTCAACGCGAAATCGTATCCGGTAATATTTTTCGTAGGGCTCGAAGTGAATGTCCGAAGCACCGTCGTTGATGGCGTCGAGCAGAATCTTCTGGATGAACTTGACTACCGGAGCATCGTCGATGTCCTGGGCGGCGGCTTCGTCTGCCTTGCTGGGGGTTTCTTCGTCGAGGAAATCAAGGTTGATTTCTTCGTCATTGAAGCTCTTCAGCGCGTCGGTGGCGGATTCCGAGTACTTCGCGACCAGCGGGAGCAGCTTGGGTTGCTCGACGACGATGGGGTCAACGCTCAGGCCGCTTTGGAAACGGATTTCGTCAAGAGCCCGCAGGTTGGTCGGGTCGGCTATGGCAATCGACAGGCGGTTTCCTCTTTTGTTCAGAGGAATGACCTTGTGCGTTGCAATCAGCTTCCGATCAATGGCGTCCTGCGGGATGTGGCGCTCGTCCAGCGCGTCGAGATCAAATAATGGATAACCGAAGGTCTCTGCGGAAAAGCGCGCAATCTCGATGGCGCTGGCCTTGTTGCTGCTGATCAACTGCTCGATGAGCGAGGTCTTTGTCGCTGTGGCCTGACGTGACACTTCTTCCGCCTCGGCTTCCTTCAGGCGTCCAGCCTGGACGAGCGCACGCGCCAGGCCGCTGAGCGGGGAGTTTTGTGGAGTCGCTGCCATCAGATCGGGTGTGTGCGGATGCTTAGATGCCGTATGGATCGCCCGATGATGCTACGGGGGAGGGGCTTTGTAAAGACTGGCCGGCATTTCTGTCGGGCGCGGCCGGTAAATCCGGGCGGTAACGATGCTGCGATCTCGGGTCTGCAGGATTTCCACGGCGATGTCATTGAGCTTGAGCCCGACATCCGCTTCCGGGATATCCTGGAAATGCTCGAGGATCAGACCGTTGAGTGTCTTGGGGCCGTCGAGCGGAAAATCGAGTCCGAGCATGCGGTTGATGTCGCGGATTTGCCGGGTGCCGTCAATCACGACACTGCCGTCCTCGTTCCAGGTCAGGTCGGTGTCTACCCCCGGTGTCGTGGTGGTGAAGTCGCCAACGATTTCTTCGATGATGTCCTCGAGTGTGAGCAAACCGAGAATGTCGCCATATTCGTCGACGACGAAGCCGATCCGCTGCCGGTTTTCCTGGAAGAAACTCAGTTGGGAAAAGACCGCGGTTCCCGCCGGGATGTAATAGGGGGGCTGAAGCTGTTCAAGCAGGGCGGTTTCGTTGAAGTCTGCTTCCGAAAGCGCTGAAAGCAGGCGCCGTACGGGCAGGATGCCGAGCAGGTGGTCGAGCGAACCATGGCAAACCGGCAAACGACTATGGTGGCTGGTCAGCAATTGCTGCTTGGCGGCCATCCACTCCTGATCGAGATCGAGAATCTCGATGCTGCTGCGTGGGGTCATCATGTGTTCGACGGTGATTTCATTGAGATCGAACAGGCTGTTGAGAATGGCCTGGTGCTTTTTCGGGATGACGTTCGACGATTCGAGCACCAGGCTGCGCAGCTCTTCCGGAGAGAGCCGGTTGGTATCGTCATTGGGGTGAAGGGATAATCCCATGATGCGCAACAAGGCTGCGGCAAACAGGTTGACGAACCAGACGACCGGATAGCAGAGGCGTAGCAGCGGGGTCAGCAGGTAGGCAATGATCACTGACATCCTGTCGGCGTAGGTGGCGCCGATAATTTTTGGGGTGATCTCCGAAAAGACCAGGATGGCAAAAGTGATGATCAGGGTGCTGGCACCGAGTGCCCATTTTTCTTCGCCGAACATCTGCAGGGCAATCACGCTCACCAGTGTGGCGGCGGCGGTATTGACCAGATTATTGCCAAGCAGGATGACCCCCAGCATCTTGTCGGTCTGGTCCAGCAGGGCAATCGCCTTGCGGGCGCCGCGGTGGCCATTCTGGGCGAGGTGGCGAAGACGGAATCGGTTGGCTGCCATCATCGCCGTTTCGCTCATGGAAAAGATCGCCGACAGGGCGAGAAGTCCAATCAGTGCGCCAAGCTGGAAAGATAGGGGGATGTTGTCCAATTACAGGCGGCCGAGAATGATCTCGATGACGAAACGGCTGCCGAAATAAGCCAGGATCAGCAGTCCAAAACCGGCAAGGGTCAGCCGCAGGGCGCGCTTGCCGCGCCAGCCCCAGACATGGCGGCCGAACAGCAGGGTGGCGAAGATGGCCCAGGAAGCGATGGCAAACACCGTCTTGTGATCGAAGGCGAGCGGCTTGCCGAAGATGTGCTCGGAGAAGAAGACGCCGCTGCCCACCGCTAGGGTCAGCAGGATGAAGCCCAGCATCAGCATGCGGAACAGAAGCGATTCCATGGAGAGGAGCGAGGGCAGGCTGGTCAGGCTGCGCTTGACGATGCGCCGATGCAGGGCGTTTTCGGTGAAGCCCATGAATACGGCGTGCAGCGCGGCCAGCGTCAGCAGGCTGTAGGCCAGCATGGCGGTCAGGAAGTGGAACTGGAAGCCGGTAGCGTCGGCGTGGGCGACCAGATGGTCGGCGGAAAATATCGCCGGTAGCACGGTACAGGCGGCGGCCAGCGGCAGGACCATCGGCTGCATGCCTTCCATGCGGGCCATGAAGCTCTCCAGCCAGTAGATCAGGACGGCCAGCCACATCATCAGCGAGAGGGCGAGGGCAACCGAAAAATGCATGCCGTCCTGGTTGAGCAGGGTGCCGAACAGCCCGTAGCCGTGGACGATCAGTGTCAGGCCGATGGCGCCGCGTTCCCAGGGCAGCATCGGGCAGGCGACGCATTGGCCTTCGTGGTCGCGCCAGCGGGTGTTCCAGAAATGAAAACCGAGCGCGCCATAAATCAGCGCGGCGAGGATATGCATGGAAAGCTGAATTACAATGTCGGCCATCCGCGAATTCTACTAGAAGCCCATCTGACATGCTCGATAACCTGACTACCCGCCTTGCTCGCGTCATGAAGACCTTGAAGGGCGAGGCGCGCCTGACCGAATCCAACATTGCCGATGCCCTGCGCGAGGTACGCATGGCACTGCTCGAGGCCGACGTCGCCCTGCCGGTGGTCAAGGATTTCATCGCTGCGGTCAAGGAGAAGGCGGTCGGTCAGGAGGTGATCGGCTCGCTCAACCCCGGTCAGGCGCTGATCGGAGTCGTCCATGGCGAACTGACCAAGATCATGGGCGACGCCCACGAAGGGATCAACTTCAATACCCAGCCCCCGGCCATCGTCTTGATGGCGGGTCTGCAGGGTGCCGGCAAGACGACGACGGTGGGCAAGCTGGCCAAGTTCCTCAAGGAAAACCACAAGAAGAAGGTGTTGGTGGTTTCCTGTGACGTTTACCGGCCGGCGGCAATCGAGCAGTTGAAGTCGGTGGCCGGTCAGGCCGGGGTGGATTTCTTCCCGTCGGCGGTCGGCGAGAAGCCGGAAGCGATCGCTGTCGCGGCGATCGATTGGGCCAAGCGCCACTATCACGACGTGCTGCTGGTCGATACCGCCGGGCGTCTCGCCATCGACGAAGAGATGATGGCGGAAATCAAGCGCCTGCACGCGGCGATCAAGCCGATCGAAACGCTGTTCGTGGTCGATGCCATGCTCGGCCAGGACGCGGTCAATACGGCGCGCGCCTTCAACGAAGCGTTGCCGCTGACCGGTGTGGTGCTGACCAAGCTTGACGGCGATGCGCGTGGCGGTGCCGCGCTGTCGGTACGCCACATCACCGGCAAGCCGATCAAGTTTGCTGGGGTCGGCGAGAAGCTCACCGGCCTCGAAGCTTTCCATCCCGAGCGGATGGCGTCGCGTATCCTCGGCATGGGCGACGTCCTGTCGCTGATCGAAGAGGCCAAGAAAGGCATCGACGAAGAGAAGGCGGTGGCTTTCGCCAAGAAGCTCAAGGCCGGCAAGGGCTTTGATCTCAACGACTTCAAGGAGCAGATCGGCCAGATGCGGGCGATGGGTGGCCTGACTTCGCTGATGGACAAGTTGCCGGCCCAGTTCGCGCAGGCTGCCGGTCAGTTGCCGGCGGGGGCGGAAAACAAGATGGTCGGCCGGGTCGAGGGCATCATCAATTCGATGACGCCGCAGGAGCGCGCCAAACCGGAACTGATCAAGGCCAGCCGCAAGCGCCGGATTGCTGCCGGGGCCGGTGTGCAGGTGCAGGAAGTCAATCGTCTGCTCAACCAGTTCGAGCAGACGCAGAAGATGATGAAGCAGTTTTCCAAGGGCGGCATCGGCAAGCTGATGCGCGGCATGAAAGGAATGATGCCCGGCGGTATGGGCGGTTTCGGCCGCTGATCAGCGGGCGTTGGCGGCCAGCCCGGCTGGGCTGGCGTAGCTCCAGTTGCTCTGCCAGGCGCCGCGCACCAGGTTCGGGTATTCCGGCTTGCCCAGGCTGCCGTTGTAGCGCCCGAGGGCGCGGTAAAGGTCGCCCTTCTCGATGTCCAGATAATGGCGCAGGATGGTGCAGCCGTAACGCAGGTTGGTCCTCATGTCGAAGAGGTTGTCCTCCGGCCGGCCAATCACTTTCAGCCAGAACGGCATGACCTGCATGTAGCCGCGGGCACCGACGGTGGATACGGCGTACTTGCGGAAGGCCGATTCGACCTGGATCAGACCGAGGACCAAGTGCGGGTCGAGGCCGGCACGGGTTGCCTCGTAGTGGATGCTGCGCAGCAGGTCGATCCGGTAGTTGCGGTCGGGAATGCGGCGGGCCAGCCGACCCGACATCTCGGTCAACCAGTTGGTGGCTTCCAGCGGCGACTTGAACGAGCTGACCTGTGGCCGGCTGTCCGAGACCGCTTCATGTAGCGCTGCCCGCACGCTGGCGGCGAGCGGTTCATACTTCTGCGCACCGGCGTTGACCGCCGATGCGCAGCACAGCCAGGCGATGCCGATCAGGCGCCGCACAGTTTTCCTTGCAGCAGGCCGACGATCTCGCCCTGGGCGATCATCGTCGCTTCCGCCTCGGTGCGGCCCTTGTACTCGAACTGACCGTCCTTCAGGCCGCGTTCGCCGATCACCACGCGGTGCGGAATGCCGATCAGCTCCATGTCGGCGAACATGACGCCGGGGCGCTCGTTGCGGTCGTCCAGCACGACATCGATGCCAAGCTTTTTCAGGTCGGCGTAGAGCTGGTCGGCGGCGGCCTTGACCGCTTCGCTCTTGTGGTAACCCATCGGCACGATGCAGACGGCGAAGGGGGCGATGGTCGGCGGCAGGATGATGCCCTTGTCGTCGTTGCCCTGCTCGATGGCGGCGCCGACGATGCGCGAGACGCCGATGCCGTAGCAGCCCATCTCCATGATCTGGCTCTTGCCGTTCTCGTCGAGGAATGCGCAGTTCAGGGCCTTGGCGTACTTGCTGCGCAACTGGAAGATGTGGCCGACTTCGATGCCGCGGCAGATGCCGAGCACGCCCTTGCCGTCAGGCGAGGGGTCGCCGGCGACGACGTTGCGGATGTCGAAGACTGCCGGTTCGGGCAGGTCGCGGCCGAAGTTGACGCCGCTGAGGTGGAAGCCGGCCTCGTTGGCGCCGCACACGAAGTCGCTCATCGCGGCGACCGTACGGTCGGCAAAGACCGTCACCTTGCCGGCGTCGACGCCGACCGGGCCGATATAGCCCGGAACGCAGCCGAGATACTCCTGGACTTCGCTGTCAGAGGCGAAGCGGAAAGCGCCGAGCGTCGGGATCTTGGCTGCCTTGATCTCGTTCAGTTCGTGGTCGGCGCGCAGCAGCAGCAGGGCGAACTGCTTGTCGCCGTCCTCGCGTTCGGCAACGACGGCAATCGACTTGACGATCTGCGTCGGCTCGATCGCCAGGAAGGCGGCGACGTCGGCGCAGGCCATCTTGCCCGGCGTGGCGATCTTTTCCATCGTCTTGCCGGCGGCGGCACGCGGCGTTGCCGGGGCGACGGCTTCTGCCAGTTCGACGTTGGCCGCGTAATCGGAGTCCGGACAGAAGGCGATGTCGTCCTCGCCGGAGTCGGCCAGGACGTGGAATTCATGCGAGCCATCGCCGCCGATGGCGCCGGTGTCGGCCGCCACGGCGCGGAACTCCAGGCCGAGCCGGGTGAAGATGCGGCTGTAGGTGGCGTACATGTTGCCGTACTCGCGGAGCAGGTCGTCGAACGAGGTGTGGAAGGAGTAGCCGTCCTTCATCAGGAACTCGCGGCCGCGCATGACGCCGAAGCGCGGGCGGATCTCGTCGCGGAACTTGGTCTGGATTTGGTAGAGGTGGATTGGCAACTGGCGGTAGCTCTTGACGTCGCGGCGGACGACATCGGTGATCACTTCCTCGTGCGTCGGGCCGATCACGAAATCGCGCTGATGGCGATCCTTGAAGCGCAGCAGTTCCGGGCCGTAGGCCGGGCCGCGGCCCGACTCTTCCCAGAGCTCGAAGGGCTGCACGGCCGGCATCAGCAGTTCCAGAGCACCGGCCGCGTTCATTTCCTCGCGGACGATGTTCTCGACCTTACGCAGCACGCGCAGGCCGAGCGGCATCCAGGTATAGATGCCGGCCGCCGAACGCTTGATGTAGCCGGCGCGCAGCATCAGTTTCTGGCTGACGACTTCGGCGTCGGCCGGGGCTTCCTTGAGGGTGGTGAAGAAGAACTGCGAGGTACGCATGGAATGCTCTTGAATTCGTGGAAAAAAGCGGATTTTACACGGAGCGTGTTCTTTGCCGCTTTTTTGCGTATCGACGCCCTTTGTGAAAGAATCCAGGTAACCCAATATTTTTAGCAGGTTTTCTATGCTCGACCGCGAAGGCTTTCGCCCGAACGTCGGCATCATTCTTTGCAACGCCAAAAACGAGGTCTTCTGGGGCAAGCGTATACGTGAACATTCCTGGCAGTTTCCACAAGGTGGCATCAAGCGGGGCGAAACCCCCGAAGAAGCGATGTACCGGGAACTGCACGAAGAAGTCGGGCTACGTCCCGAGCACGTGCGCATACTCGGGCGGACCAAGGGGTGGCTGCGCTACGAAGTGCCGAATCAATGGATCAAGCGCGAATGGCGCGGATCTTACAAAGGCCAGAAGCAGATCTGGTTCCTCCTTCGTCTGGTCGGCCGCGACAGCGACGTCAGCTTGCGGGCGACCGCCAAGCCGGAGTTCGACGCCTGGCGCTGGAACGATTACTGGGTGCCCTTGGAGGCCGTGATCGAGTTCAAGCGTGGGGTCTATCAGCAGGCTTTGAATGAGTTGGTGCGTTTTCTCGATCAGGATCGTCGCCCTTTCCGGCAATCTCGTGCGGGAGAGGTCATTTCAACAGACAGTGAGGATAGGGGATGAGTATTTGTCCGCTTTGTCGCGCACTTGTCATTTTTCTGATTGCTCTTTGGGGCTTGCCCTGTGGGTATGCAGCTAGTCTTTTCGGCTTGGCAGAGGATGAGTCCAAGTGGCAGGAGCAGGAAGTTAGTTTTCCTGAACTTCCCAAGAATGACTCATGGTTTGCCTTTGATGCTCGTTCACTCTCGGCCCACCGTTTTTTTGTAGACCTCGCGTCACTGAGCGTTGGTAGCGACGGTGTTGTCCGTTACGTCTTGCTGTTGGAGGCTCAGGGCGGTGCTCGCAACATCCGTTTTGAAGGGATGCGTTGTTCGACCCGAGAATGGCGACTCTATGCCACAGCTAGAAGTGACGGCACTTGGGTGAAGTCGCGGAACGAGAACTGGGAAAAACTGCGTGATGGGGTCGCTGGCCGACATCGCGTCACTCTGTTTGCCGATTATTTTTGTCCTGGCGGTGTGATTGCGCGGGATGCCGGCGAGGTGGAAGGGGCTTTGCGCAAAGGCGGGCATCCGGATAACCATCTGTGGTGAAGCCATGACTATCGATGATTTGGTACTCGAGATTGATCGCTGTCTGCGTACCTTGGCAGCTCCCGCGCGTTCGCGGCGGCCGGTTCCAGGTGATGCCCTTCCGGAGGCTTCGTTGGGTGAGGCTGAGCGTCTCCATGCGCTGGGTCTGATGCGGGTGAATCACAGCGGCGAGGTTTGTGCTCAGGCTCTTTATCAGGGGCAGGCCTTGACTAGCCGCCGCAGTGAGGTGCGCGACGCACTTCAGCAGGCTGCCGACGAGGAGGTTGAGCATCTCGCCTGGACCGAGCAACGGATTCGCGAGCTTGGTGGGCGGGTCAGTCTGCTCAACCCGTTTTGGTACATGGGGGCGCTGTCGCTGGGTGTGTTGGCTGGAGTCGTGGGTGACAAATGGAATCTGGGATTTCTGGCGGAAACCGAGCGTCAGGTTGAGTCTCACCTTGATGGGCATTTGCGGCGCTTGCCTGTCGAGGATGTTCGGTCCCGGGAAATCGTCGAACAGATGCGTGTTGATGAACGGGGACACGCCGAAATGGCGGTGCGGTTTGGCGCAGAAGAGCTGCCTTTGCCAGTTCGCCAGGGGATGAAGGCGATGGCCCGGGTGATGACCGGGCTCGCCTATCGCTTATGACTGTAGGGCCTCATCAAGAAGGGGTGCTTGCCGTTTCTTCGATGATTTCATAGCTGGTCGTGATTGCGGCCGTTTGAGCCAGCATGATCGAAGCGGAGCAATATTTTTCCTTGGATAGGCCGATTGCCCGTTCCACCGCTTCAGGTTTGAGGCTTCTGCCTTTTAAGCGATAGTGGAAGTTGATGCGTGTGAATACTTTGGGATCGGTTTCGGCGCGCTCGGCGTTCAAAGTCACGTCGCAGGCGGTGATTGCTTGGCGGCCTTTCTTCAGGATCATTACAACATCGAAGGCGGTGCAGCCACCTGCGCCGGCCAGCAACATTTCCATTGGTCGCGGTGCTAGATTGCGTCCCCCCGCCTCCGGTGCTCCATCCATCACTACCGCGTGTCCGCTGCCGGTTTCCGCGAGGAAGGACATCCCCGCGTCGCTTCCTGTCCATCTGACTGTGCAGTCCATTCAGTTCTTCCTGTTTGAGAGGTGGTGTGGTGCGAGATTTTACTCGCTAAGTTCCGCCTGCCTTGTTGCAATGCAACATAATCACCTTAGCTGGAAAGAAATCATTGTCACGCGCGGTGTGTTATTTATTGGTTCATGAGTTTATTTTCTGCTATATAAAACACAAAAAAACAACAAGTTATGTTCTATAAATTAAAGCGATTTAAATATAAGCCAATGGATGGTGCAGCGCACAAATATTTCTTGCGATAGGGGGGCTGTTTGGGCAGAATGGGAACCGTTGGAACTGTGGTGCGGTAATGGTCCTCAGTTCAGATTTGTCTCCTCCACCCTCCTCCTTTGGTGTGGATTTAACGCGGCTCAGCGAGCCGCGTTTTTTTTTGTTGGTGCGTCCCCGGGGCGCGCTTGCTTGGAGGTGAAAGTCCCCCGCGTGTCTGGCAAGGGGGGGCGTGGGTGACTGCGAGTCCGGAGGGCATGCGAAGCAAAGCGCTGGCCTGACAAACAGGAAGTGGGTATGGGTGCTACGGCGAGTTGAGGCGGCCGATAGAGGTTCCTGATCAGATACGGGTAGAGCCACTGCCCTTGTTCCTGAGGTGGCAAGTAAGTCATGTCTCCGCGCCACACTTGGCCGGGGGGGGGGCAATGTGTGTGGTCGGCGTTCGCGCCGGCTGTGGCCCTCGGTGGCGGTACGACCCCGTCGTTCGGGGCAATGAGCGCGCTGGATGGCTCGACTTGCTGCGTCAGATCAACCGCGAGAGCCTCAGAGGCAAGGCGCTGCATCTGGTCTGCGGCAACTACGCCCCTTTCTGCAGGCATTCCAAGGTCACGGAATGCTTGGGGGGCATCCGCGTCTCCATATGCACTTCACGCCAAACCCCGCTTCCTGGCTCGACATGGCCGAACGGTTCTTCCGCGGTGTCTCCACGGGGCGACTGGTGCGCGGTGTCTTCCACGGCGTGCCTCCAGAAAGCCTTCCGCGCCAATCGGTAGTTTGGTTCGAAGAAAAGCGAAGCGCTACACTAGCCTACCAAGGGAGGCCCCCCGGCTCTGCCGGGGAGGCAGTAGACGTTTGACGTATTCGGGAGTCCATCGG
>OFJB01000043.1_pt1 | contig 93180 bp, 92 predicted proteins | sample 1775081 | NCBI WGS metagenome assembly OFJB01 (sample SAMN08195771, study PRJEB24354) | sludge metagenome | isolation source: initial sludge from phenol fed wastewater aerobic bioreactor | place: India: Nagpur | collected 2016-06-05 | reverse complement strand
ATCCAGAAGGGGCTCTACCGCGCCGTGGGCTTCCGCGTGTGCGGCGAGCGGGCGGTGCGCGTGGACATTCTGGAGCGCCTCGCCGATTTGATCCGCCCGGCGCTGGCCTGGCGGCCCAATTCCCCCGGCCCCAAGCCGGCGGGCGCCGTGGACGGCCGCGGCTTCACCGTCACCGTGGGCATGACCTCCCTGGCCGGCTGCTCGGGGGAGGATTTCAGCTCCATCCTGAAGTCGCTGGGCTATCGCATGGAGCGCCGCCCGCCGCCTCCGCCGGAGCCCGAGACCGCCGAGGCCGCGCCCGCCGCGCCGGTGGAGCTGGCGCCCGTGCCGGAAGGCGCCATCGAGGCCGACCTCCTGTTCGACGCGCCGCCCGCGCCCGAGGCCGAGGTTGCGGCGGAAGCCGCGCCCGAGATGGAAGCCGAGGTTGCGGCAGAAGCGGCGCCCGAGATGGAAGCCGCGGTTGAGGCGGACGCCATGCGCGAGGCTGCCGCCACAGAGGAGGCCACCACCGAATCGGCCGAGGCTCATGCCCCGATCACCGAGGACGAGGTGGAAGCCGAAGCCGCCGAGGAGGCCCTGGAAGCGTCCGGCGATCCCACCGCCGCCGAATCCGCCGAGGAAGTGGACGCCGCGGCCGTGCCCGGTGGCCCCGAGGCCGTCGAGGGCGCGCCCGTGGAGGGCGAAGGTCACGAAGCGGTTGCGGCCGAGGCCGGCGCGGAGGCTCCCGCCGAGCCCGAGCTCATCGAGGTGTGGCGTCCCGGCCGTCCGCCCGGCGCGCCGCGGCGCGAGCGTCCGCCCCAGCGCGAGGGCCAGCGGCCCGGCGGCAAGGGCGGTCCGCGCCGGCACGAGCGTGGTGGCGAGGCGCGGCCCGAGGCCCCGGCCGGCGAGGGCGCGCCCGAGCGCGAGCGGGCGCCCCGGTACGCGCGGGCCGAGCACGCCCGCGAGTTCGGCCGCACCGATCAGGGCGGCGGCGAAGGCCGTCCCGAGCGCGGCCCGCGTCCGCCCCGCCACGACCAGCGTCCGCCCCAGCAGGACCGCCGGCGCGACAAGCCGGTGGATCCCGACAGCCCGTTCGCCAAGCTCGCCGCGCTGAAGGCGCTCATGGAAGCGGAGAAGAAGGGCGGCTGAGCCGTGGCGGACCTTCAGGAGCAGCCGGATCGCCAGCGTCTCGACCGCTGGCTCTGGCACGCTCGGGTGGTCCGCGGGCGAACCGATGCCGCCGAGCTGGTGCGCGACGGCCATGTGCGGGTGGACGGGCGGAAGGTCACCAGCCCGGGGCATATGGTGAAGGCCGGGCAGGTGCTGACCGTCGCCCTCGCGCATACGGTCCGGCTGCTCCGCATCACCGGCTTTGCCGAGCGGCGGGGAAGTGCTACATCGGCCGCCGAGCTATTTGATGAAATAACAGACGAATGAAGTGCAAATAGCGGGCGCGGCATCGCGCACGCTTGCGGGCCGCCCCCTGGTGGGTTAGGCCCGCGCGAAAGGGAACCTTCGAAATGACCTACGTCGTCACCGAGAACTGCATCCGCTGCAAGTATACGGACTGCGTGTCCGTGTGCCCGGTGGACTGTTTCTACGAGGGCGAGAACATGCTCGTCATCCACCCCGACGAATGCATCGACTGCGGGGTGTGCGAGCCCGAGTGCCCGGCCGAGGCCATCAAGCCCGACGCCGAGCCGGGCCTTGAGAAATGGCTCGCCCTCAATGCGGAATATGCCCAGGTGTGGCCCAACCTGACGGTCAAGCGCGACGCCCCGCCCGACGCCAAGGAATGGGACGGCAAGCCGGGCAAGGAAGCGCTGTTCTCGCCCGAGCCCGGCGAGGGCGACTGAACGGCGCTGCGGCGCCCAGCCGGGTTGCGGGCGCCCGATCGCGGGCGGCGGGGCCGGCTCATCCCGCGCCCCATCGGCGTGCGGGCCCGCCCCGCTGACAGGCCGGGCCCCGCGCCGCCGCGCACCTTTTCCGGGCGGCCCGGACGCGCTCAGGCCACCGGCGCGAGCTGCTCCAGATGCGTCGCCAGCGCCTCCCCCTTGGGCAGAGCGGCCACCTCCTCCACCTTCAGCTTTTCCGCCACCAGGGCGTCGAGCATGGCCGAGAGACGGTCGAAGCGCTGCTCGGCGCGGTCGATCATGTCCGCCCACATCTGGTCGTACTGGTCGAGCAGCGGCACCAGCGGCGCAATCGGCAGAGGCAGGGTGGAAAAGCGCGGAAACTTGTTGGTGAGCTTCTTCCAGTCGCCCTTCAGGGCATCGCGCAGGGTGGGATCGTCGGTCATCCGGTTGTCGCGCCCGCCGCGCTCGAACGCCGCCTTGGTCTCCAGCAGGTTGCCGAGATGGGCCACGCAATGCTGGCGCAGCAGCGGCCGGGTGCGGTCCTTGTAATACCGCCGGAGCATGTCCTTGTACGCGGCGTCGTCATAGGTAAGGTCGCGCACGGTGGCGCCGTCCACGGGCACGCCGGCCAGATCCGTCGGCCCTTCCGCCAGCGGCCGCGAGGTCAGCAGGAGAATGGCGCCCGGCGGCAGGCGGGACACCGGCGGGATGAGGGCGGCGGCGACGCCGGGGGCCAGCTTCTCCACGCCGTCGATGCAGACCAGCAGGCGCCGGGCCCCGGTGCCCACCGCGTGGGCATGCCAGCCTTCGAGGCGGGCGACGAGATCATCGGCCGTGGGCGCGGCCACCGGATCCGCCACCGCCACGCCGAACTCGCCGGCGAACGCGGCGTCGAGCGCCGCGAGGGCCTCCCCCGCCGTGGCGCCCGGGGCCAGATGCACGCCGAACGAGCACACGTCGCTGTGAACTCCGCTGTCGATGCCCTCCAGCACCGCCGGATCACGCCCCGGCCGGCGCGCGATGACGCCCCGGACGAACAGGGACTTGCCAAGGCCCGCAGGGGCGCGAAGCCAGTACATGCCCTGGTCCGTCTGCAGCAGGTACTGCCGGAACGGGGTGCGAAGATAGGTGGGCGACACATAGGCCGCGTCCTGAGTGGCAAAGTCGGCGGCCGGCCCAGGACGGTCCTGCGCAGGATCGAGCGTCATGGAAATCTCTCCGTGTGTGGCACCCGCGACGGACGGAGCGCCACCCGGATGGGATGCGCCTGACGCACGACCCGTGACGGTGACAGCCTCCACCCAAAGGTGCTCCCTGCCGCCAGCCAAGCACGAACCGTGCCCGCGCCTTGCGAAACGCTCAGGGGCCTTCCAGCATGTCGTATTGCGAGAGCACCAGCCGGCCCTCGGCATCGAGGAAGGCGCGGCCGTAGCGGGCGGCCCGCAGTTCGGCCACCGGCCGGTAGAAGAACGGCCCGATGAGCGCCTTGCCGCCCGGCCGCACGCAATGCACCGGAACGGTGATGGCCTGCCCCGGCTGATAGGAGGTGCCCCGCTCCACCTTCACCACGGTGCCGGCGACGGCGCAGACGCCGGCGCCCCGCGGCTCGGGCGGCTGGCCCACGTGCTTCACCTTGAGCACCACCACGTTCGGGGCATTCTCCCGCGCCTGCTGGTAGAATTGCGGCGGCAGGATCGCCAGCGCAGGCCCGGCCGACGCCAGAACGGCAAGGAGCGCCAGCCCCGCCGCCGAGCGGCGCCCGCCCCGCACCCCACGCCCGCCCGCAGCCGGCCCGCCGCCCGGCTGCGCCGGTGCCCTCTCGCAGGTCCTGCCGGCTTCCGCCGCTTCCCTCAGGCCCCACTGGCCCCGCGCTGCATCGCTCATTTCACCGTCCCCCGACGCGGCGGGCCGTTTATCGCCCGCCCGATTGCCATTATATAGCGACCATGCTGGACTCCACCGCCTCCCTACCGGCCGCCCACGCCGAAACCACCGCCCTGCCCGATTTCGCCCGGCGGCGCACCTTCGCCATCATCTCCCATCCGGACGCCGGTAAGACGACGCTCACGGAAAAGCTGCTGCTGGCCTCGGGCGCGATCCGCCTCGCCGGCCATGTGAAGGCGCGCGGCGAGCGCCGCCGCACCCGCTCCGACTGGATGGAGATCGAGCAGCAGCGCGGCATCTCGGTCACCTCCTCGGTGATGACCTTCGAGAAGGACGGCATCGTCTTCAACCTGCTCGACACCCCCGGCCACTCGGACTTCTCCGAGGACACCTACCGCACCCTCTCGGCGGTGGACGCGGCGGTGATGGTGATCGACGTGGCCAAGGGCATCGAGAGCCAGACCCGCAAGCTGTTCGAGGTCTGCCGGCTGCGCGACATCCCCATCTTCACCTTCGTCAACAAGGTGGACCGCGAGGGCCTCGACCCCATCGCGCTGATGGACGAGGTGGCCTCCACCCTCGCCCTCGACCTCACGCCGCTCACCTGGCCGATCGGCCTGGGGGTCGATTTCCGCGGCCTTATCGACATCGCCCACAAGCGGGCGCTGCTCGCCACCGAGCGCGGCGGCCCGCTCACCCGCGTGGTGCCCTACAATGAGCCGGAGGACCTCCTCGGCCTCGACGGGGTGGAGGAGCGCATCATCACCGAGGCGGTGGAGAGCCTCACTTTGGCGCTCGGCGTGCTGCCGCCCTTCGATCTCGCCGCCTTCCGCGAGGGCCATCTCTCCCCCGTCTATTTCGGCAGCGCGCTGAAGGAGGCCGGCGTCGCCGAGCTGCTCGACGGCCTCGGCGCGGTGGGGCCGAGCCCGCTGCCCCGCGCCGCCGCCGGCGAGCGCACGGTTGAGCCCGCCGAGGACATGGTCTCCGGCTTCGTCTTCAAGGTGCAGGCCAACATGGACCCCAACCACCGCGACCGGGTGGCCTTCGTGCGGCTGTGCTCGGGGCGCTTCAAGCGGGGCATGAAGCTCTTCAATGCGCGCGAGAAGCGCCAAATGGCCATCGCCAACCCTATCTTCTTTTTCGCCCAGGAGCGCGAGACCGTGGACGAGGCGGTGGCCGGCGACATCATCGGCATCCCCAACCACGGCATGCTCCGGGTGGGCGACACCCTCTCCGAGGGCGAGACTATCCGCTTCGAGGGCCTGCCCGACTTCGCCCCCGAGATCCTGCGCCGGGTGCTGCTGGCCGATCCCATGAAGGCCAAGCAGCTTCTGAAGGCGCTGCAGGACATGGCGGAAGAAGGCGTCGTGCAGGTGCTGAAACCCCTCACCGATCCGGCCCCCATCGTCGGCGTGGTGGGCCCGCTGCAGCTCGACGTGCTGGCCGCGCGCCTGGAGAAGGAATACGGCGTGCCGATCCGCTACGAGACCACCTCCTATGTCACCGCCCGCTGGATCACCGGCGAGCGCACCGAGGTGGAGCGCTTCATGGAGACGAGCCGCTCCGCCTGCGCCCGCGACCGCGACGAGGCCCCGGTCTATCTCGCCCGGAGCCAGTGGGTGCTCGACCGCGCCATCGAGGAATGGCCGAAGCTGAAGTTCACCAATGTGAAGGAACGCGGCTGACGACCTGTCCCGATGCGGTCCGGCCTAAGCCTCGTCGGCGACGAGGGCCGGCCGCGGGGACAAAGCGCGCGCGCGGGGGCCGGAACGATAGGTCACGTGCTTCTTCAGCTGGTTGACCGGGCCTTCGAAGAAATGCCACGACGCCGCCGCGAGCGCGAAGGTGGCGAGGGTGAAGGCCACGAACCGCATCGCCCCCGGCTGAAGGACCTCGTTCGGCAGGATGCGCGCCAGATACTGGATCGCGAAAGCCAGCACGAACATGTGCAGCAGATAGATCCCGTAGCTGATCTTGCCGATATAGCGCGGCACCGGGTGATCGAGCACCACCCCGACAGGTCCGCGCACGCCGGCGCGCAGGGTTGCGACGAGCGTCATCAGGATGACCACCATCGCCAGCGGAGCCCCCACCCGGAACATCTGGTCGGACGGAACCGAGAGCCAGCCGAGCAGCGAGCCGATGAGCCACGCCGCGCAAACGGCGCTGAGGGCGCTGAGGCCCGCCATGGTCCGCCGGGTGACCCAGCCGGCCTCCTCCATCATGGCCAACAGGGCGCCGGCACCCAGCGCATCCATGTGGGCGGGCGTGAGCACCACTTGCGACACCCCGTCGTCCATCGTCTGCGAGAGAATGGCACGAAACAGGACGGCCCCCGCCATGGCGGCCAGCGCGATGCCGGGCAGGATCTTCCGCGGCAGAAACAGGACGATCAGCGGCCACACCAGATAGAACTGCTCTTCGACCGACAGGGTCCAGAGATGGTTGGTGGGCCACGGAGTCCAGCTGTTAGCCTCGAAATACCAGATATTGGTCAGGTAGGTGAGGTGCCAGCGGATGGTGGCGCGCATCCCCTCGAGGTCCAGCATCCACGCCCCGGCCAGCACCAGATAGTACAGCGGAAAGATGCGCAGGCCACGGCGCAGGTAGAAGATGCCGAGCAGGTGCCAGGTCGAGGCTTCCTCGTCCCCCTTCGAGACCAGCAGGATCCGGGTGATGAGATAGCCGCTCAGGACGAAGAAGCTGAGCACGGCGACATCGCCCACATAGGCGACCCCGCTGGCGAAATGGGTGAGGAGGACGCAGAGCACCGCAATGGCGCGCAGGCTGTCCAGCTGAGGGCAGTAAGCGATGACCTGGCCGCCTGGCGGCTCGCCGTTTTCCGTCGCCATGCCCCCGCCCTTCCCCTTTCGGCGCCACTATAATCTATTTCTACCGCGCGCGCGAAGGCGTCTTCGCAGTTGCGAAATGGTGCCGCCACCACCCCTGGGCGACGCCCGCCGATGCATTGACATTCGCCCCCTGCTTGCCGAGAAGTCGCCCCCAACGGAGGATTTCATGGCCGACCCAGCGCGCATCACCGAGCTTTCCACCATCATCGACGCGGCGTTCGAGAAGCGCGCCGAGATCGGCGCCGCCACCATGGGCGAGGTGCGCCTGGCGGTGGATGAGGCGCTCTCGCTCCTCGATGAAGGCAAGGCCCGCGTCGCCGAGCCGGGTGCCGACGGCGTGTGGGTGGTCAATCAGTGGCTGAAGAAGGCGGTGCTGCTCTCCTTCCGCCTCAACGACATGGCGATGATCGGCGGCGGCCCGGGCGGCGCCCATTGGTGGGACAAGGTGCCCTCCAAGTTCCTGTCCTGGGGCGCAGCGGAGTTCAAGGCCGCGGGCTTCCGCGCCGTGCCCGGCACCGTCGTGCGGCGCTCGGCCTATATCGCGCCCAACGTGGTGCTGATGCCCTCCTTCGTGAACCTCGGCGCCTACGTGGGCGAAGGCACCATGGTGGACACCTGGGCGACCGTGGGCTCCTGCGCGCAGATCGGCCGGAACGTGCACCTCTCCGGCGGCGTCGGCATCGGCGGCGTGCTGGAGCCGCTGCAGGCCGGCCCGGTGATCATCGAGGACGACTGCTTCATCGGCGCCCGCTCCGAAGTGGTGGAAGGCGTGGTGGTGCGGCGGGGCGCGGTGCTGTCCATGGGCGTGTTCATCGGCGCCTCCACCAAGATCGTGGACCGCGAGACCGGCGAGATCTTCATGGGCGAGGTGCCGGCCTATTCGGTGGTGGTGCCCGGCACCCTGCCCGCCAAGCCCATGGCCAACGGCGCTCCGGGCCCGGCCCTGTCGTGCGCGGTGATCGTGAAGCGGGTGGACGAGCAGACCCGCGCCAAGACCTCCATCAACGACCTGCTCAGGGACTGAGCGCGGCCGATCGGCGAGGCGCGATCGCGCGGGTGGGCGGCGGGAGCGCCGGGCGACACGAATTCGTCTTGCAAGCGGGCAGCGAGCTTGTATATTCCGCCGCCTCGCCTGGGGCGGTGCATCAACCGGCGCCGTCCTCCTGCGCATCCATCATCGGCGGACGGCAGGGCGCGCCCTGCGCTTCCGCCGAGCCCGTGGCGATGGACGCAAGGGGATCTGGCAGGCACCCCGCCTGTCAGCGGGCAGGATGACCGGCAAAGCGAAGGCTCCAAGCACCTTCGGGGGTCATCCTCAAGAGTTCTGCATGCGCCGCGGCGCCTGCTGGGAGAGGTGGCCGAGTGGCTGAAGGCGCACGCCTGGAACGCGTGTATACGGGCAACCGTATCGAGGGTTCGAATCCCTCTCTCTCCGCCATTACCGCCGAACGAAGCGTCTCTCCCTGCCCGGTGCGGCAACGAATACCGCAATGTTTCAATGGGTTTGTCGGTGCAGCCTCTGCACCCCGTAACCAACGAACGTACTCCTTCATTCTCCAAACGGCCGGAAACTCTCCCGACCTGTCGACTGAGGCCGATACCATACGGCCAGAAAACCACTATTTTGCATGACGTTAACCGCGCCTCGCTTGCCGGCAGTTCGATTCCGTTATGGTTATTCGAGCGGTTTGAAGTGTTAGTCGTGCAGTGCCTTGCGTAGTGCGTCCGGCGCATCGGCGTAAAAGAGAACCTGGACCTTGGTCGCTACGTCGTCGGATAGGTCGATCAAGGCCTTGCGGCTGGAGACTGGTACAAGGACAGCGTTGGCGCCCTTCTCCATGGCAAGTTCGACAACGTCGATTGGATTGTGGATTGGCTCGATTGAGCCTCCCAACGTGATGCCGCCACAAATCACAAGGCCACCTTTCAGCGGCTTGCCTAGCAATGCTGAACAAAGCCCAATGAGAACGCCGACGCCGAGCTGCTCTCCACTCTTTGCAGCATCGAAAGATCGAAGCTGGATGGCGAACTCATGCTCACGTGGATTGCGTTCGCCGACCAGCTCGCGTGATCGCGCATAGAGGTTCTGTTCTGCAATGCGCGCGCTTTCCCGGAACGGTCCAGGGGGCGATTGGTTCAAGATGCGGACACCCCCACCAGGGCTTTCCGTCACCTCTATACGGAAGAGTCCCGTACTTTCGTCCTGGCTGCCGGGACTGATTGCCCAGACCTGACCGGCAGGCAAAGGATCGGAGCCGATGCTGTCCTCGCTTTGCAACTCAGGGGTTGAGACGAACTTCTCGACCCCGTCCAGGCCCACCACGTAGCTGAACTGTGTGTTGCGGAACTCGGCCGAGCCGATGCGCTTCTGCTGTTCCTTCACGCGCCGACGGACTTCTAGCGCCAGGCGCACCGCCCATTCCAGATCCTCGTCTGGTACAGCGATGGTGGAATCGGGATAGAGCAGCTTCAGCAGCCCAGATACCGTCTTGTTGACGGCATTCTGATCGCGGCCCGACAGCGCGCCGCCGAAATGCACTCGTCCCTGGAGGACATTCACCCGGCTCTGCGACCGCAGGCGAGAAAAGCATTCTGCCAGAACATCGCTGACCAGGCCGAAGCGGTCGGTGAACAGTTCCTTGTTGATCTTGGGAACGTCCCAGCCCGGCAGATAGCAGTGGATACGGTCCATGAAGGCGGTGTCGTTCCGCATCTCCGGCGGCATCGGGCCGAATAGGTGGCCGACGCGCTGCTGATGCTGTACGTCCACGTCGAAGTTGCCGACCATGACGATGCTGCCCTCGGCGCGGATGCTCTCCCGGCCACGCGAGAACTCGCCCGACTCCATGTAGCCCTTCATAATGTTGACGCCGTCCTTCTGGTCGAAGGAAATGCCCGAGACCTCGTCAAAGCAGACGACGTCGTACTGGCACACAAGACCGCGTTGGCCGTTGGCCATGTTGACGAACATGCGCGCGACCGTGGCCTTGCCGCCGGAAACGAGATGCGCATAGGGCGAGACCTGCTGGAACAGGTGGCTCTTGCCCGTGCCGCGTGGGCCGAGTTCAATCAGATTGTAGTTCCGTTCCACGAAGGGAATCATGCGCAGCAGCATGGCGTCCTGGGCGCGGGTGCCCAGCGCTGCCGGCTCCAGCCCGATGCTCCGCAGCAGGAAGTCTTTCCATTGGCGCGTGGAAAGTTGCGCGCGTCCGACGGCGATCTTCTCAAGGATGTCGCGCGTCGAAAGCTGAATCTCGCGGAGGCTCAGGATTTCAAAGGGCCTGCCGCCTTTCTCCTGGGCGATGCTGGCGTCGTAGCCGAGTTCAACCTCGGCATAGAAGCCGCCGGTCAGCATGCGTTCGTGATCTTGGACGATCTTGTCCGAGATGCGAACGTCGTTCAGCCGAAGGCTCGGCAGGGTCGCGAGATAGCTGTCCGACTTGGCATCTAGCCGTGCGGTGATGATGTCGATGATGCGCACCGAGCCGCGGTCGCGCGCCTTGGACTTGAACAGCTCTTCTTCGCCGGCCCGAACCGTCCGGTCTGAGAGCTGTGACTGCACCATCTGGAGACCTTCTTCGATCTCCTCCGGCACGGTGCTGGCACAGTAGCGCCCGAGCATGAACTCGACGACATAGGTTGGTACGGGGAACTGACCGCGAAAGCGCCGCACCAGGTCCTTGCGCACGATATGGCCAGGGAAGGCTTCCGCAGCTTTGCGATCCAGTTCGTCGAGATCGATCACGTCAGTCCTCTCCAATCGTCAGCGTGCGGTGGGCGAGGACACATCCATCGTCATCAAGCACCACCAGGCAGGCGGCTTTGCGCTCATGCTCATCGCTCACCAGAAACGAGGTGCGTCCCCGTTCGTCGAGAACCCGACCGCCCTTGATCAGGCTCGCGCCGCTCGTCTCCGAGCCTAGCCGAAGATCGACATGCAGATCGGCGCCGCCGCCGACTTCAACGCGCAGCCGCAGCCCTTCCCATCTAGCCTGGGCAATTGAAACCTCTTGCCGAACGCCAGTGCTCGAAACATCGAGAACGGGCAGGATGCACTCCTGTGGGCTAACGCCGCCGTGGGCGTACTCATAGCCAGCATAGAAAGACCGTGCGCCTGTCGCCGTGGCGACGGATACGTCGGCGTTCCAGGTCCATGGGATCTGAAGATAGGACGTTTGAGCCTGGAGCTTGACCAGCGCGCACCGTGTGCGCTTGCCGTTTGGCTCGACCAAGCCGACATCGAGCGCGGCATGGGGTAGCCCGCCTGGCATGAGAAGCCAGCCATGGTCGGTGACGATGCGGACGCTGCGCCCGGCACGCACCAATTGGAGCACGCGGTCGGCCGCGTCCTGCACGCCCGAGGCCAGCCGCTCGGCGAGCCGTGCGCCGAGTGCATGCCCCTCTTCATCGAAGCGTCCCGTTTCCGCCCACAGCTTGGAATCCGGCAGCAGGGCCGTGCCGGTTTCCCAACCGTGAGCCTCCATGAGCTTGAACAGCACCGACTTTGTGGCCGGTCGCTCATCCGGGGAGAGCGGCAGAACATCCGATGTCGTGGCAGGTCCGCTCAGCAGCGATGCCACCGGCGAGACCATCGGCTTGCATGTCGCTGTCACCGTGGGGTAGCCGGACCACGTCCAGCCGAATGAAACTTTCACGCCTTCGACCTCAAGGCGGCGAACAAGGTCCCGCGCGAGGTCCATCCGGAGGCCATCGACGAACAGGATCGTGTTCGCCGAAGGGGGAGTCTTAGGTGGAACCGCAAGCTTCACCTTGCCCAACCGGATTAGTTCCTGAAGCGCTGCCGCGCCTTGTTCCAGCCAGGGTAGGTAGACGGCTCTCAGAGCGGCGGCGACCGCCTCGCGGTCAAGCTCGCGGGGCGCGGCGGCCAGCGCGCGCATGGCGGCACCATCTATGTCGGCGCCGGTCGCGACATAGGCTTCGGCGAGCGCAGCGCCCTCATGGCTGGGGAGCGGTTTCGCCGCCGCGACTGTCGCAAGGAAGGCAAGCGCCTGAGCCAACGGCGCTTCGCCGCGGCGAGCCCAGACGGTTTCCCGCCGCCAGCCATGCTCTGCGTCGAGCTTGCCGACCGCCTCCTTGGCAGCTTCTGGAGAAAGCTCCGCGAGCGCCAGAAGAGCACCGCGCAGCTTTTTCTCACCGTCGGCGTTCAGGCGCGGATAGGAGTCTCGGTTCTCCGAGTGATCAAAAAGCGTTCCCGGCTCTTGGAGGCCGAGATAGCCGACCACTTTCTCGTAACCGGCGGAGCCCGCGAAGCGAGCCCACACCTCCGTCCACCGCCCCTCGCGTTTGGCCAGCCGCCGTGCCGCGTCTTGCGGGGACAGTTTGCGCGGGTCAAATTTAAGTTGTTTCTCGGCGATGTTGGCAAAGGCCGCGAAGCGCGCCGGATCGCCGAGTTCCGTGAAGACGCCGTCGATCCAATCCAGCATGTCGGAGGAAAGATCGGGAGCAAGGAGGGCATTGAGCTGATCCGCGTCCCAGCGCTTGCCCCGCAACTCCTCAATGGGCCGTGTGCAGAAGCGCAGCGTCGCATGCGCGAGGGCGGAACGGGTTGCACTGTCATCGGCGATACTGAGTTTGAGCGGCCCCCGGTCGGAGGTGAGGAAGGCGCGGAGCGTCCAATCCTTGCCGTTGACGTGACCAAGCAGCGTGCCGGCAACCGTGAACCAGACCAAGGGCTGCAACAGCGCGGGGCAATCGTCCGCACCCTTGAGCGTTTCGCGGCCGACACCCGGCAGATAGAGGATCGGCGTGGAGCCATTGGGAATGACGACCGAAGGCACTGCGCCGACCACCGCTGCGCGGAGCCAGATCGCCGGTCCGGTCCGTGCCGCCTCGTCGAACTCGCCATAGGTCAGCAGTTCGGGGATGCGCTCGCGCAATGCCGGCACAAGCGATGCAAATTCCCGGTTCGCGTCGCACCAGACCACGGCCTCCGGCGGCGCCTCGGCGGCGGCATTGTAGCTCGCGGCATCGCGCAAGGCGGCGGCCAGGGCATCGAGAGGCGTCGTCACTTCGCCGCCTCCAAGCGCTTGGAGGCAGCCTCCCTTGCGGCGCGCTTCTCGGCCAGCGTGGTGTGACGGTCGTTGATCCGTTCGCCCTTGAAGACGGGATACCAGGGCGCGGAAGGCACGTCCGTGCCGCGGTCCTTGGTCCATTTGATCTTGGGCGTGTCGCGCAGCACGTCGGCGAGGACGAAGGGGCGGATGTTCATGCGCACGCCATCGTCGAGGTTTGGGTTCCAGCCGATCGGAAGCTGGGCGAGGGATTTCCAGCGCACGAAGATGTCGTAAGGCTTCTCGCCTTCGAGGATCTTCTCCAGCGTCTGTTGCAGCTCTCGGCCTTTTTCATAGCGGAGCTGATTGCCTTCAGCCTGGGCGCGCGCCAGCCAATCGCCGAGCATGGTATAGGTCAGCTTGCGCAGGGCCGCCTGGTCGAAACGATGGTAGTGGACGAAGACCGAGAAGCCGTCCTTCAGCCCGTCCCAGATGTGCCAGAGGAAGGGGCGCTGGCCGAACAGGGCGCAGTGCTGGCGGAAGGCGCGGTCACGCAGCCAGGCTTCAAGCGAGCCGTCGCGGGCGGTCTTCTTGTCGAGCAGCTCGTCGGCTTCGGCGACCAGGCGGCGTTCTAGTACGTCGGACCACACCGAGCCGAAGGCGGCAGCGAGATAGACGCGCAAGCGCTCGGCGAGCGGCTTTTCTCCCGCAACAGCGGGAATGCTAAGCAGACCGTCATTGTCACCTGTCGGGAGCAGCGTCGCTCTTGTAATCCAAGTGCGCGCCTCGTCTGAAAGCCGTATGTTAGGATCAGTCTCGGCGGGCCATAGGTAGCCACAAAGGCGCGCAAGAGCGACGTGTATGGTTACGCCAACACGGCAATTCTGAGGATGGCCATGAAAAAGCCACTGCGTCGGATCATCCGAAAAAGGTTGTACCAAATCTCCGTAAAATGTTTCGCGCGCAATTGCTGCCCATTTTTCTCTGTCGAAAGGAACTTTCGTCAGCGTTGCGGTTGCAACTGCATGTCGTTTATCGATCTTTCGCAATTCATCCCTATATTCCGATGACGAAATATATGAATATATCGCAGGTAGATCCCGCTCATCGAGTGGAATTAATGCGGCAGTGATCTTTTCATGTATGTCTCCCGTATAAATTGTTGCTGGAATGTGCCTCATCATTCCAACAAGAATACCGTCCTTTCCCCAAGCGCCGTGGCCTTGCACTCTGGCAGCAGGCGAGCTGGCCAACATTCCCTGACCTTGCTCCCAGAGCAAAATTGTACTCCGTCCTGAGTAAGCGGTTGGGCCATCTGGGGTGCCTTGGAACCAAGAGAACTTCGAGCCGTTCTGTGGAACTTCCCAAAAACTCCTACAAAAACGATCCCCGTCTCCAGAGGAGAGGCCCTCTACTGGTTTACAGAAATCAGATAGCGCCTTTAGATTGGCTCTCTTTTCAAAAGATATTATGGAATCAATCGCCTTAAACTGAGAGATTTGAGAAATTATAGCAAGCTTTCCCGTCTTCAGGTGTTCGATCTTTTTGCTCCTATTGGAAATAACTGAACAGTCGATTGCGGCATGTGTACTGCGGTCGTTTGGGTTTACTTTGGACCAAATTGCTAGAAGGGCGAGAGGGCCGCGATCTCCGAAATACTCCCAAGCCTCTTCTCCCAGTGCAGCAATCAGATTCATCTCAAGGGAGCGTAGATAATCCCGGCGCATGCTCTGAAAGCTTTTCAGGAAAAGCCAGTTTTGGGGTGAGACGCTTGCCACGGTGCCGTTTGGCGCAGCAAGTTTTCCCATTCTGCTCAGCATCGCGGCCGCAATATCGGATTTTTCATTCTTGTAGTTGCGCTCCACAAAGTCTGCTAGCTGAAGCGCCTGTTTCCCTCGTCCAAGATACGGCACATTCGTTGTCTGCAAAATGTAAGTTTGATGTAGAAAAGCAGCGGCATCCGACATCCCACGAGCTGCAATTACTCCTTCTCGTTGCTCTGGTTCTGCTTGCCTAACCCTTGAAAGCAGCGGCTCAAGAAGCCGCTCGATTTGCTTCATCTTTTCAGCTTCAAAAAGGTCGCCACCAAGGGGCTCAAGCAGCGTCCCGAGTATAGGTGCGCGACCGAAGAGGTCATGAAGTGCAGCGAGTGCATATTCAAGCTCTGCACTCCCATCTGCGAGAGCGACGAACTCCCTCTTTGGCAATGGAGGCGGCGCGCCGACCCACGCGATATGCGGCAGTGGCAGCGTCTGCCACCCTCCAAGCCGCCAAGCGGTCAGCGCCACGGCGAAAGCCGCGATCTGGACGCAACGTCCATCGATCTCCAGCCCATGCAGGTTGTCCCGCAACGCTGCGGTAACGGCATCGGCCGGGGAAAGATGCTCCTCCACCTGGCGCAACGCGGCGAGGATCGCCAGCGCTTCGGTCAGGAAGTGTCCCGACCCGCAGCAAGGGTCGAGCACAGTGATCGCTTTGGCCTCTCTCGGCCAACCAGGAAAGGCGCCCGCCGCCGCTCGCCAGGGGCCATCCTCGCCTTCACGCACGAAGCGCAGCATGTCGAAGGTGTAGCCGGGCAGGGAACAGGCCGCGCGCAGGGCGTCTTCATCCGCTGCGGTTTGTGTAAGTGCCGGATCGGCCGCCAGCACCTTGCCGGCCCACCAGGCGCCCAGCGTGTTGTGCAGTAGGAAGCGCACCATGTAGGGTTCGGTGAAAAGCTGCGTGACGGCCGGCAGCTCATCCGCCCCGATCTTCACGCCAGACTTGTTGACCGCGTCCTTTTCTGCCGCGCGCCAGAACTGATATGTCCAGCCGAGGCTGTCCTCGGCCTGGAATACCGCGGCGTCGAGGTCGGTCACCAAGCGCGTGAGCGTCTGCGTGTGTACCGCGTCGTACTCGACATCCAGCACCGGATCGTCGAGCCGGAAAACGCCCGGTAGCATCGCCGCCGCATAGCGTTCAGCGACGGCCCATCCATCAGACAGCCCCTCTTCGGACGCCAGCTCGCGGCAGTCCTCCAGCGTTACCGGGACATCGTGCTGCGGATGGCGCAGAAGATTGCGCTCCGCCAGGAACCGGGTGAATAGCATGCGATGCCAATGGGCATAGGCGGTCGCCTCCACCAGACGCTTGGTCTGTTGCGCGTCGGTCGCGCGGTCGAAGGTATCGCCCAGAGCGCGGGCATGTGCCCGCAGCCGCCGGCGCAGTTCCTTCTCGGCGTCGTTCAGATAGGCGGGCGCTTTGCCGTCAGCGACGCCAAGCCGCTGGATCGCGTCGCGCGCGCCTTCCTCGGCCACATCACGCGCCTGCTTCACGGCCTTCTCAAGCGTGCGGCGGAGCAGGGTCGAAAGGTAACGGTCGCTCATAGTCATACCTTCGGGATCACGGGACCGTCGCCCAGGGCCTTGGCGATCCGCTCGCGGACCTTGGTGAGCCAGTCGTCGAGTTCCGCTTCGCTCTTTAGCAGAGCTCCGGGCAGACCGACGGCGCGCGCCTTGGGCTCCAGCAACGCGGCGGCGGCGGCCAGAGCGTCCTCGATACGCGCGGGCAGCGCCTTGACCATGTTCTCCCATTCGGACAGGCCGCGCTGGGACAGCGCATCGGCAATCGCTTGCGGCGTGTCCACTGCCGGCTTGGCCACCTTCAGCAGCCCGGATTCTTGCCGGATGCCATGCTTCTGTTCCGGCAACAGCTTGGCCCAGGTCGGATCGTCGGCGAGACGCTGCTCACCCTTCTGCCACGCAGTTTCCCAGGCCGCGTAAGCGGCATTGAGCTTTGCCCGCAACGTTTCCGCCGCCGCCGAGATCAATGGCGGCACCGGGTCGGGGTCAGCGAGCAACCGCCGCCCGGCACGCAGATCGTTGAGATCGCCCTGTTGTTCCGCTGCGCCCAGGGCGACCAGACGTTCTGCCAGGCGCCAGTTGAGCAGCCGGGCACCGATCTTCTGGGCGGCGGTCTTCCATGCCTTCAGCTTGTCGCGCAGTGTCGCCGCGTCCGCCGCAAGGGCGGCAAGGAGGTCATTGCCCGAGAGGTCCTTGTAGGATGCGATGTTCGGCACCGTTTCCGGCTCTGGAGCAGGCGCTTCGCCACCGGCATGCCGGGCGGCGATTTCGAGGCGTTCGAGGAGCCCCGTCAGCACCAGGTGTTCCTGGTTGTTCTCGAACGAGACGCCGGCATCGGTCAGCAAGCCGCGTACCGGCATGCGCTGTGCGATGGTGATGATCGTGGTCTCGCCGCGGAAGGTGCAGGTGCCCAGCTTCTGACGGGGCAGATCGGGAAGCGAAGCGGGTTTTCCATCGTCGCCGGTGACGCGCACCAGGCCCGCATTGGCGAGGACAATGAGCGCGCCATCGACGGTGTCCTGTGACCAGCCGTAAGGCGGACTGGTGAACTTCGTGCGGAGGTCCGAACCTTTCCTTCCGGGGCCGAGTTCGGCCAGCAGCGCCTTGCACACGGGATGGCTTTCAGGTGCGCCAGCGTGGTCCACCGGCTTCATGGCGTCCGGGTCCTTGCGTATTGCCCGGTCGCGCACCTTGTCCCATCCTGCATGGTCGCCGTCGGCAAACTGCGGGTAGAGGCGGGCGAGCGCGTTAGTTGCCCCTTCCTTCACCGCCTCGCCCGGCGCGCCGGCAATCAGTTTGCCGCCCGCCTGATAGACGCGGGCTTGTGTCACCGCTTCGCGGACGATCTCCTTGACTACGGTCTGCGCCTTGTTGGCCCGGGACTGCATGGCCGACTGGGCCTCTCGTCCGGCGTCGGTCTGCGGCACCCCACGAACCTGCAAGACGTGCTCGGCCGCACGCCATGTCGTCAACGCCGTCGTCAATTCGTTGTCGCGTGTCTGGTGCCGCGGGATAAGCAGGTGAACCGAGGGATCGGAAGTCGAGGACGCGGCTATGTCCTTTTCCACCGCTCCCAAGTCTTCGTTCCACCCGCTCCGAATCCGCAACGGAATGCCGTCCGTTGGAGCCTTGTCATCCGGCCGCAGCCGGTGAATCCGCCGCTGCTGACGGCTTGAGCCGTGCGTCACGCTGGAGGCGCCTGCCAAGGCGGCCTCGATCGCCTCGTCGAGAAGCTCGCGCCGCGTCCGGGTCAGCCCCGACTGGTCGGCCAGAATGGCCTTCTCTTCGCTACGGTATGCGCCCTCCCATTCGGCGCTTTCCTTTGTCTGCAAACGCCATTCGCCGCCGACCTCGATCACCGCCCCATCTGTCTGCAATTCTTGAAGCAGCTCCGGCACCCTGCGCCGCAGCTCATCCTCTCCGGCCAGATCGACGATCAGGAGGTCGGTGATAGTCTCCGCCTTTGCGCGCACACCATGATGGTCTGCCTCCGGTGCGATGCGGCCGAGCATGTAGACCAGCATGAGGATGCGCGCCTTGAGCCGATCCTTCTCCGGTCCACTGCGCAGGGCCTCGATGCGATTGCGCGTCTCGCCCGGCAAGAGTCCCGCGTTGTACGCCTCGGTCGAGAACCGCCCGTACAGGAAGTCAACCGGCACCGCGTGACCGAGCGGCTTGTCACCATAGGTGCGCGCGGCATCGAGGGTGGTCCTCAACTGTCCCCGCAATGTTCCGCCGAGTCCTGTGCGGTCGAGTTCGCGTAGGATGCGCTCCCAAACCCGACGACGTGAAGGAAGGAGCGGCCAGTCCAGCACCGCTTCGTCATCATCCTGCACTGTGTGCGCGAGGCGGCTGCCACGGAGATGACGGCTGATCTCCCCTGCATTGGCGCTCAACATGCTTCGGATCGACGTTTCGGCGCCGGCCTTCTTGCGCAGGACGGTCTTGCGGATGACCGCATCTACATCCGCTTCGCCAAGGGCAATCTGGACAGGGAATCGGTCGAGCAGCTTTTGCAGGTCTTGGACGTCGCTGAGCGCCTGTTGGCCCGTCGAAACCAGCAGGACTCGCCCATCGAACCGTCCCGCCAAGCGCTCGGCGATGGTCTGTATTTTCAGCGTCAGACCCGGGTCCTGACGGATGAACTGCTGCACCTCGTCGAGTACAATTAATGTTAGCGGCACACTGGTCCGGCCGAGCGTCAACGCCTGGCGGACCATCGTTTCCAAGAGATCGACGGTAACCGGCGGGGGCTCGGGAAACTGCGATCGCAGCAGGCTGCTCAGCTCTTTGGCCGAATTGGCCAGCTCGGGTTTGGCATGCAGGACAGCCGCGCCGAACCGGGGCGACAGGATAAAGTTGCGAATGTCCGTATCGAAGGTCTTCCCAAGCTCTGCCTGTACCTTGTCCAATATGCCGAGATCGGCGAGCCAGAAGGCGACTTGCGCCGCGCGTAGATCGCTCGGTAGTCCCACGGCCCGCAATACGATGCCGAGCGTGGCTTCGGCGGGATCGGATGGGCCGGTGCCGAGCGTATCGCCGGCTGCAACGACACCGCCCGCCCGTTTCGCGGCGATGCGTAGCTCTTTCAACGGGGCAGACACTTCGGGCGGCAGATGGTGGATTAAGCCTTCGGCTGTCGCACCGTCGGGGAACTCAAGATTCGTCCATAGCGCGGCGAGCATGCTTGCCAAGTGGGATTTGCCGGACCCGTAGAAGCCGGAAATCCACACCGCTGGAGCGCTACCGCCTCGACCGACGGAGCCGAGAAACGCTTCGAGAATGCGCGCCAAACCGTTGGCATAGGCGCCGTCACAGACGAAGGTGGTCAGTTCTCCCCGCAACGTCTCCAAGGCTTCCGGTGTCGGCGGAAACGAGATTTTGGCAACGCCCTGGTTGGCCAGTCTGTATTCGGCCGGATCGGTTTGGAAGGTTTCGCGATTCAGCATGTCGTCGGCCTCACAATGCGTTGTCGGGCGGGATAGGAATGGCGTGATAGTTCCACCCGTCCCGCGCATCGAGCAGGCGGTAGACGCCGCCGGAGTGCTTTCCTGGGAACCCCACAAGAAGCCGCCCTGGTATGGCGTCCGCCACGCGACTGATCAGAGCGGAGATGCGCGCGGTGCCGAAGAGCGCGCCGCAACCGTCTACTGCCAACACATCGTTTGCCGTACAGGACCGCAGCGCTTCCTTCAGTTCACCCACAAGACTGGTTTCGATGTCTGGCAAGAGTCCTCGCAGCTCCGAAGGCTGCTCGACCAAGGCATCAAAGAATTCATGTTGCGCGATCCAGCGACCAAACCATACAGAGAGGGAAAGTTGACGCCAGCCGCGGTCGGCCTTGAGTGTTGCATGCTCAAACTCGGCCAGTCGCCCTGTAAAACGACGTTGCAGGGATTTGTCGTACCAAACGATCCAGACGCGACCTGCCGGCGGCGTGTCATCCGCCCACGGAAGGCGGATTTGCCTAGTATAAGCGGCAAGAATGTCGTCAAATGTGTTCAAGTTCCGGCACCCCCAACACCGCGGCCATCGGTTGACGAACGGAGATTTCAGTCACGTCGCCGGCCGAGCGCACACGCGCCAATCCGATCGCCTCTGCGCGCCGCAGAGCATCAAGGGCTTGGTCGGGCGAGAGGTCGAGGACCTTGATCCAGCCAGAGGTCAAGATCGCCGGACCGCCAAAGCCGGCTGCCGTCGCAATGAGCGTAGCAAACGCGACCGTTGGCGGAGTGGGTGTTACCCGCTGCCGCAATTTCTTGATTGCTCCGGCCAAATGACCGCTTTGGGTCCACGAGGATGCGCAGTTCTGCGCCAGCGAGCGGAGCATCTTTTCGCTGAACCGATTGGGAAAAGTCGCGGCCAGTATGTCTTCAAACAGGGGGCGTTGCAGCGCGTGCCCGACGGCGCCGTTGAGAACAACCGGGGCAGTCTCGCGAAGCAGAGGATCGCGCGCTAACGCAACAAGCAAAGCGTTTAGCCGTCGGCCTGCTACATCGCTCCGCCAAAGGCTCATCAGCGCTTTCGTCAACGGCGGCTGATCGCTAAGGCCATAAAGGGATGCCAGATGCCGGAATGTCAGCCGCCTAGTGTTGCTCGTCGCCTTGCCGATCGCATTCTCGTCTATTGCAGCAGAACGAAGATCACCGGGCTTTGACGTGCCAGTCGCCATTAGCGCCTCAAACTCGCCGAACATCATCGTCTTGGACTGATGTGCGCCGCCGCCGGCCAGCTTGATGCCGAACGAGGTGAGGACAGAGGCTTCTGCTCGTGCGCCGCACCATAGCGCAGTCGTCACCTCGCTTCTGGGGAGCGGATCACCAGCGCTCGCCATGTCATGTCTTGTTTGTAGCGCGAGCATGCAGGACTTCTTTCCCCTTCTTGCCCCCCGAATGGGCCTGCTCGATGAATTGCCGGACGGCCTGTCGGATCACCCATGACAGCGACACGTCCCTTGCGACCGCCAGTTCGGCAAGAGCGTCATAGTCCTGCTCTTCGAGACTGACCGTCAGGCGTGTCGTCTTGCGAGGGCGGCCGGCCATCCATTCCTCCCTGAGTCTGCCCAACGTATCTCGTCGGACAGCAATCTGCAACAATGTGATGCACTTTTCACCGGAGGCTATTGGCCTCTGTGGAAGGGAAGCGCCCTGCGAGCCGGGCTTCGGTCGAGGAATCCCGCAAGAAGCCTGGAAAGCGAATGAGGAGTTCAAGAATTACGGCGCGATCACGGCGCGGGTTTCAATCGAAGAGACGAAGAGTATGGGGATTCCCCAAGCGCCTCACTCACATTGCGGGCCATGTCGAACAGCAGACTCTTCCCCTCGGAGTGACGAGCATGCCAACATGCCGATGCTGCTCGCATGCGGACAAGATTTGAATCTTCGACCTTCAGGCGATGAACCTGATTTGCTCCCGCTGTTCCTCCCATCCCACCGGAAATGGCATGAGCAAGTCGTCCAACTGGAGCCCCACGGGCTGCCGCCCATCGAGAATCGCCTCAACGATGTCGGGCGCGAGCAGGGTCAGGCGCAGGATGCGGGCGATATAGGACGGGTTGATCTTCTCGGCCTCGGCGAGGTCCTGGACCGTGGGATAGTCGCCGGTGTCGAGCAGTTTCTTCCATCGATGGGCGCGGGCGAGCGCTTTCACCATTGTGTTGTCGATGCGTGCCCGCGGCGGCGCCCAAGCATCGGCGCCATTTGGGGCGATGATGAGCTTTCGTCCGCCCCGCTTCTTGAAGGTCATCGGCACGGTGACGGTGAGCGCGTCCGTGTCGTGGAGGATCGTGCCTTTCGCCATCAGGCTGCCTCCTGCCGTCCGGCGATCGTTTGAAGCTCGGCGAGCAAGGTGGTGAGATCGCCTGTGCGGAGCCGGATCGCGATGCCGTCGACCTTCACATCGACCCGCTCGACCAGAAGCTGGACGAGGCGCGCCTGCTCGGCGGGGAACAATTCGTCCCATACGAGATCGAGCCGCTCGAAGGCGTCGCGGACCTCCGCTTCCGTGATGCGGTCGTCATGTGCCGCTGCCGCCATCCATGTCCGCACGACCAGTTCCGGCGCGCGCAGAATCCCACGAAGCTGCTCGACCACCGTCGCCTCGATCTCGGCGGCGGGAACTCGCCGAACTGGGCAGGTTTCCGGCCCGCGCTTCAACACCGACTGCGTGACATAGTAGCGGTAGAGCCGGTCCCCCTTTCGGGTGTGGCTCGGCGACATGGCGTCACCGTTCGGGGAGAAGATCAGGCCACGAAGAAGCGCTGGCCCGGACAAGCGGGTCTTGTTGGCGCGCGTGCGCGGGCTTTCGCCGATGATGGCGTGGACGCGGTTCCAAAGGTCGATGTCGATGATGGCCGTGTGCTCGCCGGGATAGGCAACACCCTTGTGGACCGCATCGCCGATATAGACCCGATTGTTCAGAAGTTTGTAGAGCGCACCCTTGTCGAGCGGGTGACCACGCCGGCTGCGGACATCGGCCGCCTCGAGTTCCCGCATCAGCAGCTTGATCGATCCGAGCTTCACGAAGCCCTCGAAAATCCTGCGCACCGTCGCCGCCTCTACCTCGTCGATCACGAGCTTGCGGTTGTCGACGCGATAGCCGAGGGGCACATAACCACCCATCCACATGCCCTTCTTCCGCGAAGCGGCGACCTTGTCGCGGATGCGCTCGCCGATCACTTCCCGCTCGAACTGGGCGAAGCTGAGGAGGATGTTCAGCGTGAGCCGCCCCATCGACGTCGTCGTGTTGAACGACTGCGTGACACTGACGAAGGTCACGCCGCGCCGCTCGAACACCTCGACGAGCTTGGCGAAATCCATCAACGAGCGGGACAGGCGGTCGATCTTGTAGACGACCACGACGTCCACCTTGCCGAACTCGATGTCGGCGATGAGGCGTTTCAGCGCCGGGCGTTCCAGCGTGCCTCCCGAGATGCCGCCATCATCATAGTGGTCGGGCACCAGTATCCAGCCCTCCGGCTTCTGGCTCATGATATAGGCCGCGCATGCCTCGCGCTGAGCGTCGAGGCTATTGAACTCCATGTCGAGTCCCTCTTCCGACGATTTGCGCGTATAGATCGCACACCGGATCTTCGGCGTGAGCTTCGTCGCAGGATGCTTGGAGGGCGCTGCGCGTGTCATGTGCAGCTCCCCGCGCTTTTCAGCCCGAAGAAGACCCAGCCGTTCCATTTGACGCCGGTGATGGCGCGCGCGATCGCCGAGAGCGATTTGTAGGGGCGCCCTTGGTATTCGTAGCCTTCGAGGGTGACCGTTACGACGTGCTCGACGCCGTGGAATTCGCGCAAGAGCCGCGTCCCCGTGATTGGCTTTCGATCGGTGCGGATGCGGCGGGTTTTCGGGTTGGTGTCCTCGACGCCGCGGGCGAGCGCGTCGAGCCGTTTCACGGTTTCGGGTTTCAATCCGCCGTAGGCGAGTTCCTGGACGCGATAAGCCAGGCGACTTTCAAGGAAGCGCCGATTGTAGGGCGGCGCTTCCGTTCCATAGAGATCGCGCCACATCGCTTTCAGGGCGGGCGTCGGCATGGTTTTGATGGCGGCGACTCGCGCCAGCACGGGATCATTCATTGTCGGTCTCCGTCGACTTCGTCTTCGGCATGACCGCGTTGGTTGGCAGACAAGTCCAGCCAACTTGCTCCGGACTCGCGAGATAAAGGTGTGGGTCGTCCCTCGCGGCGCTGACGAAGCCGGACCACGCCGCGAGCGAGGATCCCGGCGGCTTCCGCAAGCCGCTCGGCATCGCTCATCAGGTCGGGGCGCAGGGCGTTGGGGCCAGACCCCAGGGGAACAAGATCGAAAGCGTTTCGCATGAGAGAAACGCTAGGCAATCAGCTCAACAAAACAAGCAAAATCAGATAGCTATCAAGTTTCTGCGCGTCCGGTCAAAAACATTCGAAAGGCCAGAAAGGTCCGGGCGCAGACTTGAGACGTTTGGAAACCATGGCCATGCGCGAATCAGTCACCCGATCAGGTCGGAAAAAGACCTGATCGCAAGCGCAAAACGATGGTTCGCTCGCCAATCATCCTTGATGGCGTCAGCACGCGCGATGTCGATGATGCCAGCCTCGATCAATTGCACCATGACATCCCGTGTGCGGAGGATCGGAAGCTGCATATCAGAGAGGTTAGCCTCCTCAATGGCGCGCTTGATGGCTCGTGAATCGTCGATAGCGAGCGTCCAGCCCCTGTGCAGCGCAACGGCGATTGCCGAACGCTCGCCCGAACCAAGCCGACCGCGATGACCAAGGCGCAAGAAGATCTCCACCTCGCTGGCAGTATCGATGCTCTGTTGGGTGAGATGTCCTGCCGCGAGCGCTGCATCAAGCCTCCCGCGCTGATCCGCATACGATTCAGTGACTTCCTCGGCGACGTGATCCGTCACGATGAAGGGGAACGGATGCGCGCCGATGAGATCCATGCGATCAATGCGCAGGAAGTTGATGAGCACGGATGTGTCGGCAATGACGATGCTCGTTTCCATGACGCCCCCTCAGCATCACTCTGCACGCGTTGCATCGGCAAATTCGAGGAGGTCGGAGCCATCGACGCCGAACTTACGCGCCAGCTCGAAAAGGCGGCCGCGCGAAATCTCGCCCTGTCCGTAGGCCTCAATGGCAAGATACATCACGTCATCGCGCAACTCGGGCTCGGGCGGCGGTGGCTCGTCGCCCTCGTCGAGCAATTCGTTGAAGCTGAACAGCCTTATGGCACGCTTGGCGGTTTCCTTCTGGTCGAGCAGCGTTGCAGTTTCCGGTTTTCCAATATGATTGAGGCTCTTGAGTCGCCAGACCATTGCCTCGTAGCTCACCCCGAAATGACGGGCGAGCAGGATGACATCCTGGCAAGTGATCGCCTGTGAGCCCGGCCTGGTGCGGATTTCCGCTTCCATGCCCTGATTGCCGGCGACGTCAAAAATGATCTGTTGCGTCTTGCTCGGTCGCCCCTTGTCCAACTGCCGCAACGCTTCGATCACCCCGTCGGGTGGCATGAGAAACGCGGCAGCGAAGGCGTTTGCACGCTTTTCAAGCAGCTCGGAAGCGTTCTCACGCCGCGTCGTCGTCACCGTCATGTCACGATCGAACAGGGCGTGGGCGTACTCGTGAGCGTAGGAGAAGCGCCGCCGTGCTGGCCAGTGCAGAGCGTTGACAAGGATGGCGGGGCCGGTGGCCGGGTGATTGATGAAGAGACCGGATAGGCCCTCGGGCAAATCGGTAGCGGCGGTCCAGATGCCCTGCTCGCTGATCAGGCCGGCGACATGCGCAATGGGTGCGAGTCCCAAGCCCAAGCGCCGCCGCTCTTCCTGCGCCACGGCTTCACCCTGACGGATCGCATCACCTGCCGAATGAAGACGCGCCGCATAATTCGGCACAGCTAGCTCATCAGTCCGACCACGCAGCACTTCCCTTAAATTTGCGCCCTCCTGGTAAAGGTCGAGAATGCGCTGCACCTCATGCCCCAATTCGGGCGTGTCCTTGATCTCGGGCAAGGCCCGGTGAAGCACAAGGGAAATGTCTTCCACCTCGTTAGCTTGTGAGAGGAAGAAGGATGGCGACTGACCGTAGAGCGCGGCCAGTTTCGTCAACTCCAGCGTCGAAACGGCCCGATCGCCGGCCTCGATGAAGGTAATGGCGGTGCGGGGCAGCTTGAGAGCGTCCGCAACACTCTGCTGGCTCAGGCCTCTCCGCTCGCGGGCGTCCCGCAGCCGGCCTGCGAGCAGTGCCGTATCGATCATCGTTCGCATTCCTTCTTTGGGCACTAATCCAATTGGCGGCCACCAAGGCCGCCTCTTGAGCGCACCCTACACGAGGAAACCAGAAACGTAAATAATTTCCTTGAAAGTGTGATTATCAAACGTATGATGGCGAAATTGACCAATGCAGGAGTCGTGCTGAAGGAGCCGTCCCGTGCCTCATCTCATGCGTCTGTTGCGAAATGCGCCGGGAGCGGAGCTACAGGCCTGGCTCCAGCAGTTTCCCATTGATTATCCCGAGCAAGTCGATTGGAGCGCGTCCAACGGTGCTCTGTCCAAGCCTCTGCGACGAGCCATCGACGATGCCGAGGAGGTCATGCGCGAGCGTATCCGCAGGGATGCCGAGCGAATCGACAGGATGACCAGCGAGGTCGGGCAGACGGCGCTGATGACCGTCGCGCGGCTGGAGCAGCGCGCGGCTCTGAAAGAGATCGCCACCAAACAGGGCCGGGCACTGCGTCTCTTGTGGAGCGATCAGGAACGCTTTCGTTCTGCCGAAGAGATCTCGTTCTTCGAGAATGCCCGCAAGAGCAAGACGTGGGACGCCTTCGTGGCGCCCCTCATCCTGAAGGTCAGCAAAACTCCGGCGGCCCGCGATGCGCTGAAAGCGGAGATCCGGAAACTGTTTCAAGAGGGGCCGAAGATCAAGATCGAGATTTTCGAGCGCAGCCGCACCCGGCTCGAAGGCACGCTCGACGAGCTGATCCACGTCGCTGTTTTCCGCGAGACCCTGCCCGACAGTGTGCCGGTCTTTCAGGGCGATGACGAAGTGGAGCCTCTCGTCTTCCGACCGGTCGTGGAGCTGGGGTTCACCTATGAACCCTCGCGCGGAATCATCGAGGTGGTGGCGCCCAAGAAGCAGCAGCGAACGGAACTCGCCCAGATCTTCGCCAGGACGCTGCTCGGTCACGCGATCAAGGGGGAGCGTCTCCCGCCGCGCTTCTACAATCTGGCCCTGTTCATGCAGGAGCAGGAGTTTGATTTCGACCCCGAGGATGGCATCGAGAGCGTCCGTCTCGCCTTCGTCAAGTTCGAGAGCCTCGATGGCCGGACTCTGTTCGCGATCGAACCCAAGGATGCAGATGACACGGTCCATGCGGCCGCGCGTCGGGAATTCGCGGAACGCAGCCCATTCCGACCCGGCAACAGGATCGTCGAGGTGGTGATCGCAGTTCGGTTTCGGCCCGCCCGAGGACGGCGCACCGGCCCCACCGTCGACATCAAACTGACCCATCCCAACGGCTGCAATCTCAAGGACAAGAGCGAGAGGGAGCGGCTGTTGGCCGAGAAATACCTCAAGCGATGGGGCGTCATCGAGGACCTTTCTTGAGCGCGGTGCCCATTCTCTCTCAACGCGCCCTACGGTTCTCGTTGCATCTTCTGGAGCGGGAACCGCCGGTTGTCGCCAACCGCATCCTGATTCATGAGGCGCGTGATGACGGACATGCGCTCATCTCCGACAAGCTTCTCCTTCCCGGCAGGCCACTCAATTCTATCCACATCGAGCTTGTGGACGGATCGACGCATGCTTCCGTCGATCTCGACGAGGATACGGGCAAGCTCTCCTATTTCCATCCCGAGGCGGGCTTTCTCGAAGCCGATCCCGACGAGTTGCAAACATGGCGGCTGGATATCGACGCGCTCGTCGTTGCGTTCGGCAGGTTGTTGGGCATGCCCGCCAGCTTCAAAGCGAAGCCGCTGGTCCCCGGAGTGCTGTGGGACATGGCCACACCACGCCTCGGGCGGCGCACCGGCATCCCAGTGCTGTTCGGTCGACGCCTCGACGTGCCACAGGTGCGCACCGCCATGCGGGAGGAACTCACGCTTCGGTTGGGCGACAAACCGGCATTGCTGCTCACCTCGACACGCTCTCTGCCGGATGATCTAATGCTTCCGGCCGTCGCTCGTATCATCGCGATCGACACCATTCTCTCCGAGACTACCGATACTGCCTCCTTCGACCTCGATCGCCTGTCCAGGCTGGCGGATCGCCCAATAGGGGCGGACGCGCATGCCGGTGCGCCGGTGCAATGCGGCCCGGATGGAGCGTGGTTGCGCATACACGACAGAGAATACACCTACCGGGGAAAGAAGAAGCGGTTGATCCGCCTGCTCTATGAAGCCTGGGAGCGTGGTGAAACTTGGCTGAGCGAACCCTGGCTGTTGGCCGAGGCCGAGTATGATTCCAAGCGTATCGAGGATGTCTTCAAGGATGCTCGGCCCGGCATGGGCGGAAAATGGCGGGAATACATCGAGGTCCATGACGGCAAGGTCCGACTGAAGATTTCGCAGTCGGGCTGAGAGCGTCTTCCTCTTCGTCGGCATCGCGCGCCGTCCTTCGGGGCGGCGTTTTTTCATGGGCGGCATCATTCCCCCCGGTTTTCCCCCCTCGCTCCCCCAGCTTTTCCCTCCCGCTCCACCCCCATTGTCTCCGCAGGTTTTCGACTGAGACCGAAGGAGACGCAGATGTCGGTCAGGCATTTGAACCAGATCGAGCTTGCCGCTCGCTGGAACATCAGCCACCGCACCCTCGAACGGTGGCGGTGGTCGGGGGAAGGACCCCGCTACATCAAGATCGGCGGACGGGTCGTCTACCGGCTCGAAGACGTCGAGGAATACGAGAAGGAACAGATCCGCGCGAGCACGGCCAACAGGTCGGCCCCGAAAATGGCGGCGGGGGCGCGCTGGCCATGATCTCCACCCCCATCACGCTCGACGCGATCCACGCCATGCCGATCGGCGAGATCGCCACTTTGCCGGCCGATGCCCTGGCCACTCTCCAGGAAGATGCCGACGCCGCTCTGAAGAGCGCGAAGACGCTGAAAGACTGGCTCGACGGTGCCATCGCCCTGAAATTCGGTGAGCGTGCCCGCGAAGCTCGCACCGCGCTGGCCAAGGACACCGGCACGGTTCGCTTCAGCGACGGCGCGATCACCATCGTCGCCGATCTGCCAAAGAAGGTCGAATGGGATCAGGGCAAGCTCGCCGCCCTCGTCGAGACGATCCGCGCCTCCGGCGAGGACCCCAACCAATACATCGAGATCAGCTTTTCCGTTTCCGAGCGCGCTTACGGCGCCTGGCCGGACGCGATCCGTCGCGCCTTCGAGTCGGCTCGAACGCTCAAGACCGGCAAACCGACCTTCCGACTTCTCCGTGACTGAGAGGACCAACCGATGTTTTCGTTCGCCAAGATTAAGCCCGAAGAACCTCTGTCCGCGCTCGAAACGCTGCGCAAGGCGCATTGCGGGCTCACCACGCTTCCCGGTTCTATCCGTGTCCCGGCGCTGCCAGACCAGGATGCGGTCGTCGCCAGGCCGATCACCGAGGCGACCCTCGACGACATCGCCTTCGCCCTGCGCGGGCTGGAGGCTACGTCCAACGCGCTCCTCGATCAGATGTACGCGCTGCGCAAACTCAGCCAGATCGCGCGGGATGCCGGCGGTCGCGGGGCGGATCGCGCCGTCGATGTCGCGACCCGCGCGACGAAGGAGCGCTGATCATGGCGCTCCCCATCATCACCGCCGAGCAGCGGCTCGCCGAAACCCGTGGCGTCAAGGGCTGCATTTTCGGCAAGTCCGGCATCGGCAAGACCTCGCTGCTCTGGAGCCTCGATCCGAAGACGACGCTCTTCATCGACCTCGAGGCGGGCGATCTCGCCATCGAAGGTTGGACCGGCGATGCGTCCCGGCCGCGCACCTGGGCTGACTGCCGCGATCTCGCGGTGTTCATCGGTGGGCCGAACCCGGCGCTGCGCTCGGATCAGGCCTATGGCGAGGCTCACTTCGCTGCCGTGGCTGAACGCTTCGGCCCGCCGAGCGTCCTCGATCGCTACGAGACGATCTTCGTCGACAGCATCACCGTGGCAGGGCGGCTCTGCTTCCAATGGTGCCGCGGCCAGCCCGAGGCCATCTCGGAGAAGACCGGCAAGCCCGATGTGCGCGGCGCCTATGGCTTGCATGGCCGCGAGATGATCGCGTGGCTCACCCAGCTTCAGCACGCCCGCGCCAAGAATGTCTGGTTCGTCGGGATCCTCGACGAGAAGCTCGACGACTTCAACCGCCGCATCTTCTTGCCCCAGATCGACGGCTCGAAGACCGGCCTCGAACTGCCCGGCATCGTCGACGAGGTTCTGACGATGGCGGAGGTGAAGGTCGATGACGGCACCAGCCGGCGCGCCTTCATTTGCCAGACGCTGAACCCATTCGGTTTCCCCGCCAAGGACCGCAGCGGCCGGCTCGACATGGTCGAGAAACCGCATCTCGGCCGCCTGATGGCGAAGATTCGCGGACCTGCGCGCCAGCCGCTCGATTTTTCCGGCCGCCTGCCGGGCCACGCCCATCCCGACACCTCTTCGAACGACACGACCACGGAGTGATTCCCCATGTCCAATTGGAGCGATTTCAACGACGCCAAGACGCCGACGAACGTCATCCCGAAGGGCGCCATCGCCAAGGTGCGCCTCTCGATCCGCCCCGGCGGCTATGACGATCCCGGCCAAGGCTGGACCGGCGGCTATGCGACGCGCGGTTCGACCGGCGCGGTCTATCTCAATGCCGAGTTCACGGTCCTCGAAGGCCCCTATGCGCGGCGCAAGATTTTCTCGCTGATCGGTCTCTACAGTCCAAAGGGCCCGGATTGGGGCAATATGGGTCGGGCGCTGGTCCGCGCGATCCTCAATTCGGCGCGCGGCATCTCCGACAAGGATGTCTCGCCTCAGGCGCAGTCCGCCCGGCGCATCCGTGGTTTCGCCGATCTCGATGGCATCGAGTTCGTCGCCAAGATCGACATCGGCACGGACACCAACGGCGATCCGAAGAACGAAATCCGCACCGCCGTCACGCCCGACCACAAGGAATATGCCGCGGCGATGGGGCCGGTGACCCAGTCGTTCGGCTTCCAGGGCTCGGCTGCCGCGCCGACTCCGGCTCAGCCTGCCCCTGCTGCTCCGGCCGCCGGCATGCGTCCTTCCTGGGCACAGTGAGGCGATGCCATGCTGCTGCGCCCCCGCCAGAAACTTTTCGTGGACCGCAGCGTCTCGGCGCTGCGCTCCCATGGCAACACGATCGGCGTGGCGCCCACGGGCGCCGGCAAGACGATCATGCTCTCCGGTGTCGTCGGCGAGATACTGGAGGGCAATGACGCTAAGGCCTGTGTGCTCGCCCATCGCGATGAGCTGACCGCGCAGAACCGCACCAAGTTCGCCCGCATCAATCCGGGGATGTCGACCTCGGTGGTCGACGCGAAGGAGAAGTCCTGGACCGGGCGAGCGACCTTCGCCATGGCGCCGACACTGGCGCGGGAGGCCAATCTCGACCAGATGCCGGCGCTCGACCTCTTCGTCATCGACGAGGCGCATCACGCCGCTGCCGACAGCTATCGCCGCATCCTCGACCGGGTCCGCGAGCGCAATCCGAACGCATTCATCTACGGCGTCACCGCGACGCCGAACCGGGGCGATCGCAAGGGGCTGCGCCCGGTCTTCTCGAACGTCGCCGACCAGATTCGCATTGGCGAGCTGATCGCCTCCGGGCATCTCGTGCCGCCGCGGACCTTCGTGATCGATGTCGGCGTCCAGTCCGATCTCGGCAAGGTGCGCAAGACTGCCGACGATTTCGATATGACCGAGGTCGCCAGGGTCATGAACCGCACGCCGGTGACGGAAGCGGTGATCCAGCACTGGCGCGAGAAAGCCGGCGACAGGCAGACGGTGGTCTTCTGCGCCGATGTCGCCCATGCGACCGCGGTGGCGCAGGCCTTCCGCCAGGCCGACGTGCCGACGGTGCTCGTGACCGGCGACATGCCCGATGCTGAACGTCGGGCCGCGCTCGCCGATTTCGCGGATGGCCGGGCGCGCGTCGTCGTCAACGTGGCCGTGCTCACCGAAGGCTGGGACCATCCGCCAACGTCCTGCGTCGTGCTGCTGCGCCCCAGCTCCTATCGCTCGACCATGGTCCAGATGGTCGGCCGAGGGCTCAGGACGGTGAACCCGCAGGAGCACCCCGACATCCTCAAGACCGACTGCGTCGTCCTCGATTTCGGCATCTCGACGCTGTTGCACGGATCGCTGGAACAGGACGTCGACCTCGACGGGCGCGAGGTGGCCGGCGACGTGCCCACCAAGACCTGCCCGTCCTGCGAGGCGATCATTCCCCTCTCGTCGCGGGAATGCCCGCTCTGCGGCCACGTCTTCGCCTGCGACGATGGCGGCGACGAACCGCAGCCGCTCGGCGATTTCGTCATGAGCGAGATTGATCTGCTCAAGCGGTCGAGCTTCAAGTGGTGCGATATTTTCAGCGACGACGCGGCTCTGGTCGCCACCGGCTTCACCGCCTGGGCAGGCGTCTTCTTCCTCAACGGGCGCTGGTATGCGGTCGGCGGCCGGCAGGGGCAGCCCACCACGCTGGTCGGCGCCGGCGAGCGCATGGTGTGCCTCGCGGCGGCCGATGACTGGCTCAACGAGCACGAGAGCGACGAGAGCGCGCACAAGACCCGCCGTTGGCTCTCGCAGCCGCCGACCGACAGGCAGCTCGCGCTTCTGCCGGCGGAGTACAGGCAGGACTTCGGGCTCACCCGCTATCAGGCCTCAGCGCTGATCGCCTTCCAGTTCAACAAGGCTGCGATCCGCAGGCTCGTGTTCGGCGCCGACCGCAACGCTCTGGCGAGGGCGGCGTGATGGCGGACCAGCTCCATGACGTCGACGCCTCCCTCGACCCGCGAGCGGCTCTGGCACCCGCGCGGGATCCCCTGCGCCGTCTGCTGGCGACCGGCGCGTGGCTTTGGCTGGCACGAGCCCTTCCGTTCCAGTCGGCCGCGCCCGGATCGCTGGTTCTGCTCGATCACCTGTCAGGCCTTCTGGTCCTCGTCGGCACGGAGGCGTTCCGTGGTTGACCTCACCGAACAGGAGCGCGCGGCCATGCGCGCGGCGCTGAAACCCGTTGCCGAACTCATGGAGGAGATCGGCTGGGCGACGCCGCTCGCCGGTCTCTCGGAAGCGCAGGTGCTAACGCTGATCGAAGCGGCCGTCGGCGCCTTCCAGGAGGCGATGGCGGCGAGCGCGAGCACGGAGATCCCGTTCTGATGCTCGACTTCAATCATCGCTCCGGCATCGCCGATCATCTGAACCAGCGCATCGACATCGCGCTTGCGGCCGAGCGATCGGCCACACCTGCGCGCAGCTATCTCGGTGCGTCGCGTCTCGGCGTGCCCTGTGATCGCGCATTGCAGTTCGAGTTCACGGACGCGCCGCGCGATGCCGGTTCGGACCTCGGCGGCCGAACGCTCAGGATCTTCGAGATCGGCCATGTCCTCGAAGACGTGGGCATCCGATGGCTGCGCGCGGCCGGTCTCGATCTCGTTACCCGCGCGAACGGCGGCGGGCAGATCGGGTTCTCGGCAGCGGGCGGCCGCATCCGTGGCCATGTCGACGGCGTCGTTTTCGGCGCACCGGGCTTTCCGGCTCTTCAGGTTCCGGCGCTCTGGGAATGCAAGACCATGAACGCCAAGGCGTGGCGGGAGACCGTCGCCAAGGGCGTCGTCCTGGCGAAGCCGATCTATGCCGTCCAGATCGCGATCTACCAAGCCTATATGGAGCCGGCGCTGCCGGGCGTTTCGGAGCATCCGGCGCTCTTCACCGCGATCAACAAGGATACGGCCGAGCTTCACCATGAACTCGTGCCTTTCGACGCGGCCCGCGCGCAGGCCGCGAGCGATCGTGCCGTGCGCATCCTGCGCGCCACCGACGCCCACGAGCTGCTGCCGCGCATCGCGCATGACCCGGCCCATCACGAATGCCGCTTCTGCCCCTGGGCCGAACGCTGCTGGAGGCTACCCGGATGAGCGGGGACGACGCCGACAATGTCGTGCGCATCGATGCCTGGCAGGATTTCAACGATGCAGCACCGACCGCCGATCCCGTGCTCGCGCCGGACGCCGAAGCGATCGCGCTCTTCGTCGACCGCGTCTTCGGCTATTGTGATGGGCTGATCCCGGTTCGCGGTCTGCCCGAGAAGGGAAATTCCGGTCGGCCGCACACCTCCTGGCTGCCGGTCGATTCCGAGGCGGCGGCGCGCATTCACGCCACGGCGGTGTGGGCTGCTCGCGAGGGTGCAGCGCTCTATGTCGTGCCCGGCACCGTCGCCGAACAGAAGCAGGCCAAGGCGGAAGACGTCCAGCAGATCCAGACGATCGTCGCCGATCTCGATACCGGCGACGTCGAGGCCAAGCTCGCGCATTTCAAACGGCATCTGCCGCCGCCCTTGATGGTGGTCGAGAGCGGCGGACGCACCGAGTCCGGCGCGCCGAAGCTCCATGTCTGGTGGCGGCTCAACGAGCCGGCGGAAGGCGCCGATATCGATCTCGTTTGCACGCTGCGCGGGATGATCGCCGACAAGGTCGGCGGTGATCCGCATTTCCGATCCGCCCATCAGCCGATCCGTGTCGCCGGCACCGTCTATTTCAAAGGCGGGGCAACGCGCCTCGTCGCGATCCGCGAGATTTCCTCGGGCGAGGTCGATCTGCGGGAGTTCGCTGAAGCGGTGGACATGATGCCGGTGCTGCCGGGCATCATCCCGCCGACGGCCGAGGCATCGCCCCATCCGAAACCGAGCCTCGACGACGTCCTGAAGCAGCGCACACGCGCCGGCGGCGTCGATCCCATCACCCGCTTCGAAGCGGCCAGCATGGTGATCGGCCACCACGTCCGTCTCGTCCACGAGGGACGCGAAACCGAAGAAGACGCCCGCCAGGCGATCCAGCAGTTCAATCAGGCATGCCTCGATCCCCCATGGCCGTCCGAGCGCATCGACGCCGAGTTCGACCGGCTGTGGCGACGGCATGTCGCCCGCAATGGTCCGAGCCTCACGCTCACCGCCCCGCCGATCGCCTCGATCCCCGCCTTCAGCCTGGGGGCGCTGCTCGACGACCACAGCCCCATGCCGGCCGACATCATCGCCCCGCGCGTGCTCACGCCGGGCGGCATGCTGGTGCTCGGCGGTGCCCCGAAGGTGGGCAAGAGCGATTTTCTGATCAGCCTTCTCGCCCACATGGCGGCGGGATCGACCTTTCTCTGTTTCAAGCCGCCGCGTCCGCTCCGGGTTTTCTACCTGCAGGCGGAGATCGACTACCACTATCTGCGCGAGCGTTTGCAGGGCCTCATCCTTCCGAAATCCGTGCTGGCGACCGCGCGCGACAATCTCGTCGTGACGCCGAAGCTGCGGCTCATTCTGGACGGTCGCGGTCTCGCGCTGGTCGAGGCCGCGATGCTCGGCGCCTTCGACGGCGAGCGCCCTGACATCCTGTGCATCGACCCGATCCGCAACCTGTTCGACGGCGGGCCGGATGGCGGCGGCGAGAACGACAACGACGCCATGCTGTTCTTCCTGCAGGCGCGCGTGGAAGCGTTGCGCAATGCCGCGGCGCCAGAAGCGGGGCTGATCCTCAGCCACCACACCCGCAAGGCGCAGAAGCGGCAGATCGCGGAAGACCCCTTTCAGGCGCTCGCCGGCGCGAGCGCGCTCAGAGGGTTCTACAGCGCCGGCATTCTCATGCATCGGCCGGATGAGGACCGGCCGGAGCGCCGCCTCGAGTTCGAACTGCGCAACGGTCCCGCGCTCGATCCGATCCTGATCGACAAGCGTCAGGGGCGCTGGATCATCGTCGATCCCAAATCCGAGCGGCTCGTGCGCAAAGACCTCGGCGAGCGTCTCGACGCCGAGCGCGCCCGCAAGCGCGACGTGATCCTGCAAATCCTCGACGATCAGGCGCGTGCCGGGCACCTCTACACCGCCTTGCAGTTCGCCGAGGCCTTCGAAAACCAGGCAGGGCTTGGCGGCCGGACCACGATCCGCGAGCGCGTCAGCGTTCTCACCACCAAGGGCTACGTGAAGTTCACCCGCGACGGCGGCCCCTACGGCCTGCCCAATGCCCGCTCGAAGCTCGGCTACCTCGTGATCGAGGGCATGCACTTCCCCGCCGGTGAGACCGTCGATCCCGAAACGGGAGAGATCACACCGACCTTCATCCCCGTTCTTCCGACCCACTACAAGGCGGCCCAGACCGGCGCGGTCCTCGACGTCGAGAACCCGCTCGTCTGGGTCTATCCCGAAGGAGAGACCCCATGATCGCGCCCGTCGAGAAGTTGCCAAAGCGGCGGTTTTGGCAACTGGCAACTTCGGCAACTGGCAACTTGCCGGCACGAAAAGCCATTTCTGTTCAATGCGTTACGCGAACGGGGAAGTTGCCGGCCGGCAATCTGGCAACTTCCTTTTGGCAATTTGGCAACTTCAAAAAGTGCTGCGATCTCAACGGGTTGGGGAAGTTGCCAGATTGCCGGAATTCCTGCTCTCCCTACGGGAGAGACGAGCGAGCGCCTGTCAGGCGCGCTCGTCCGTCGCGACTCGGGTCATCGGCAGCAGCATTGGCAACCTCGCTTCAGCCTGACCTCGTGACCGGCAATGGGGCGGGTGCCTTGCTGGTCAGTCCGGGCCACGGCCAGCATGGCTCGGGCGCCATGCTCGCTCTCGATCTCGGCACGACGACCGGCTGGGCCATCCTGCTGGCGACCGGCCAGATCCTCTCCGGCTCCATCTCGTTCCGGCCCAGCCGCTTCGACGGCGGCGGCATGCGCTATGTCCGCTTTGTCGGCTGGCTCGATGCGATGGCCGAGAATGCTGCCGGGCTCGACGCCATCTACTTCGAAGAGATCCGGCGTCACCTCGGCGTCGACGCCGCCCACCTCTATGGCGGCTTTCTGGCGACGCTGACGGCATGGTGCGAGCACAGAGGCATCGCCTATCAGGGCGTTCCCGTCGGCACCATCAAGCACCACGCGACCACCAAGGGCAATGCCGGCAAGGATGCCGTGATCGCGGCCGTCACCGCGCGCGGCTTCAACCCGAAGGACGACAACGAAGCCGACGCCATCGCGCTGCTGCTCTGGGCCATCGAGACCAGGGGCGGTGCGCTATGAGCGAATGGACGCCGAGCCTCGTCGAAGCCCGCCTTGCCGAAGCAGCCTATGTTCTCAAGCGCCTGCCTGCGGCGAGGGTCCAGGGGTATTTCAGCACCTGGCCGAAGATTTTCTATGAGTTCAGCGATCTGGTCGGCCAGGAACCAAGGCCGATGCGCGTCCCGCCGTCTCCGGCCGCCATCAGCCGAATGGAGGAGACGCTGAGCTGGACGACCGGTCTCGATCCGGTCGACGGCAAGATCATTTGGCTGCGCGCCCACGGCGAGCGTTGGAAGACCATTTGCTGGACCGTCGGGCTGCAACGCTCCGCCGCCAATGAACATTGGCTCTACGCCCTCTGCGTCATCGCCTGGCGCTTGAACCACCGTCCCGTGCCAAAGCTCCGGTCCAGACGCTATGTCATCGAAATGGTGAAGCGGGCTTGCGAGCCTTTGGAGCTGCCCCAGGAATAGCGGGGCCACGCCCGAATGCACACCCAATTGCACCCATTTCCGCCGAATGCGGCCCGCTGCCGTCATTGCAATGCGGTGCCCCTGTCAATCCGGGAAGAGCCGGGCGCATCGTTCGGCGCGCGCGCTCAAGATATCGACCATTCTTGGAATGACCGGATGATCGAGGCCTTCGCTGCGCGCCTGATCCGCAACCGCATGAATGGCCGCGGGCAAGGCGCTCGCCATGGCGCGGGCGGCATTAAGGACATCCTGCTTCGGAAGGCGTGTCTCGACCGCAAACTGCTCCCACTGCCGCGGACCGATGTCTTCGATGAGATATGCGCCGCCGATCCTGTTGGCGAGCTTCAGCTTGCGCGGATCGAAATCGTAGACCAGCGTGCTGGCAACGTCATAGAGGGGGGCGAGACGGGCTCGTCCACCAGCGCCGATCAGCATGGAAAAGTTCTTCGCATGCGCGTCCGTGCCGCCGATCAGCCAGTTGAAAATCAGGGCGCGAGCGAATGTCCACTCGTCTTCCTGGGGAACTCCCGAATAGGCGCGAATGACTTCCAGCATTTCGCCTAGCGCAGGGCCACCCTCGTTCTGATACTTTTTGGTGGGCGGCAAGCCGAGCGCTTGGCAGACGTCCTCCTGATGCAGGCGTCGAATGCCGGCTGCGGTGCGTTGGCGATCATAGCGTTCGACGACGATCGCCATCTCGTCATCGAAGCGCATGACGCGCGACCGGGCGGCGGGAAATCCGAGCGCGCGCGACAGCGCGAGGCACAGATGCTCGTTTTCAGCGTGACCGTCAAAGGCGTCGATCGGCGGTTTCAAGATGTGCGTCGTGGCCATGCGACCGGACGGTATTCCCCAGCGTTCACCATCGAAGAGAAGTGCGGTCTTCGGTTGGGCTCCGGCCAGGCTGAACTGACCGGCGTCCCGCGCCACACGCCAAGCCGACTGGTCCTTGCGCAGAAGGGCAAGGCGCTCAGCTATGTCGCTTGACGAGAGCCAAGCCACGGAGCCCTGATCGGCTTCCATGAGCGTTGGCACACGCTCGGAGGGGGCCAACTGGATGGCGCCCGCACAATCCTCACCGACGGCGCCCAGAAGGGCGAAGGCGTTGCGTGGCGAAACCTGAAACCTCTGTCCCCAACGGGCGAGTATCGCCTCGTTGTCCGGCAGGAGCCCCCAAAGCCACGGCTCGATCCGTCCATGCTCATGCTCGGCGACCACGAGCGGCATGGAGAGGGAAAGCGGATAGGCATTGCTGCTCCTCCGCCAGCCGTCGTGGTAGACGAAGGCCAGACGCCCCGAACGCGAGCGGCGGACTTCGCCCATGATGTGGCCATCGGCGAGGACGACGAGCCGGTCGGTCATCGGGCATCCCCCTTCAGGGATGAGACGACGGCGTCAATGTCGACGGGCGCGATCTCGTCATGGTTGCCGGCCCTGCGATTGGAAGCCTCTTCGTCGACAGAAAGCGTGAGCCCGAGCGTTGACAGCGTGCGCAGGACCAGGCCGATCTCGGCGCGGGCCTTGCCCTGCTCGATCGCCACGAGCCATTGCCGGCCAACACCAGCCTTTGAGGCAAGCTCGCCTTGGCTGAGACCAAGCCTGCGCCGTCTGTCGCGAATGATGAGACCGAGATCCAGAGGGGTGCGGATGTGCATGGCGCGAGGCCTTCGTGTCGTCGAACGGCAACAATATAGCAATGTCGTCGCTCGACGACAAGACAAACTGTAGCCGAACGGCGACAGGCAGCCTGTGGTCCGCAGCCCTGAGCTGTGCGCGGCGATTGAGGGTATCCGCGCGAAGCCCTCCGGAAGATGTCCGGCGGACACTTTTCGCTGAGACGAAAAGCCCGAATGAGGCTAGGTTTCGGGGCATCCTCGCAGGAGGCGCGAGCGCAGCGCCCCGGCCGGTCGAAAGGCCCGGGTCCTTCCCGGGCCTTGCGCTATGCGGGGGGCAGCAGCGCAGAACTTCGCTAGTGCCACCCCGGAAACCTGAGTTACCAGCCGACAAGGGCTGGTTACCGGCTCTCTCGCGAACCTTCTGAATTATTTCACAGTTCCGCGCGCCTCCGTTGGCATCGCAAGTGGTAACCAGCGCGCGTCGGTTACCGGATGAACCTCGCCCGCCATGTCGCCCCGCTTGCCTGACGCGATCGAACATTGGTCGATCGATCGGCTGCAGTCCTATGCGCGTAATCCGCGAACCCATGACGACGCCCAGGTCGCCCAGATCGCGGCCAGTATCGTCGAGTTCGGCTGGACCAACCCCGTGCTCATCTCCGTCGATGGCGACGTCATCGCAGGCCATGGTCGACTGGAGGCTGCCAGGCGACTCGGGCTCGATACCGTGCCGGTGGTGATCCTCGATCATCTGACCCCTGCGCAGCGGCGGGCTTACGTCATCGCGGACAACAAGCTCGCCCTCAACGCGAGCTGGGACGATGCGCTCCTCGCTGGCGAACTTCATGCCCTCAACAGCGAGGGCTTCGATCTTACGCTCACCGGATTCGGCGAGGACGAACTCGACGACCTACTGGCGCCGATCGACGAGAACGAGGCGGACACCGACGCCGCTGCCGATGACATCGACGAGACGCCGGCGCTGCCCACCGATCCGGTCACCCTGCCGGGCGATCTTTAGCGCCTTGGCAATCATCGTCTTCTGTGCGGCGATAGCACCGACGCAGCCGTCGTTGCGCGCGTTGTCGATGGCGCCAAGGCGACGCTTCTGTTCACGTCGCCGCCCTACGCGCAGCAGCGTACCTATACGGGCGGGATCGGCGACTGGGACGCTCTCATGCAGGGCGTCTTCCGCCACGCAGGGGCGGTGCTGTCCGAGGACGGCCAGCTGCTCGTCAATCTCGGCCTCGTCCATCGCGACAACGAATGGCAGCCCTATTGGGCGGATTGGCTCGACTGGATGCGCAGCGACGGCTGGCGTCGCTTCGGCCTCTACGTGTGGGACCAAGGGCCGGGCCTCCCCGGCGATTGGAACGGGCGATTGTCGCCAGCCTTCGAGTTTCTGTTCCACTTCAATCGCAAGGCGCGCAAGCCGAACAAGATCGTGCCCTGCAAATGGGCTGGACACGTCAATGACAGCCACGGCGGAATGCGCGCGCAGGACGGTACCGTCGGCGCCTGGTCGCATGCCGGCCAAGGCGTTCAGGAGATGCGGATTCCCGACAGCGTGGTGCGCATCACGCGCCACAAGGCTCGCGGCATCGAAACCGAGCATCCGGCTGTGTTTCCGATCGCGTTGCCGGAATTCGTGATGCAGGCCTTTTCGGCCGAGGGGGATCTGGTCTTCGAGCCCTTCGCCGGTTCTGGGACCTGCATCCTCGCCGCTGAACGTTGCGGTCGGCGCGTTGCGGCCATTGAACTTGCGTCCGAATACGTCGATCTCGCGATCGCGCGCTGGCGAAAGCTTCATCCGACTGTGCCCGTCATGCTCGACGGCGAAGAGCGAACCTTCGAGGACATCGCCGCAGCCCGCGGCAAGGGAGAGAAGAGCCGTGCGGCGTGACGCCTCGACGATCGAGCGCGTCCCGGTCGAAGCGCTTCTGCCCTACGCAGCCAATGCGAGGACGCATTCTGACGACCAAATCGCGCAGATCGCGGCTTCCATCGCCGAATTCGGCTTCAACGCGCCCTGTCTGATCGACGAGCGCGGCATTCTCATTGCCGGGCATGGACGGCTTCTGGCGGCCAAACGGCTCGGCTTGCGTGACGTTCCCATTATTCGGCTCGCCCATCTCACCGATGCGCAGGCGCGTGCCTATCGCATCGCCGACAATCAGATCGCGCTCAACGCCGGCTGGGATGAGGCGACGCTTGCGGCCGAGCTTGCGCGGCTGAAGGAGGACGGTCTCGACCTCGATCTGCTCGGTTTCGAGGAGGATGAACTCGATCGGCTCCTGTCTGGTGCTGATGTCGACGCCGACAGGCCCGAAAGCGATGAAGACAGCATCCCGGATCCGCCGAAAGAGGCCGTCACACGGCCCGGAGACCTCTGGATTCTCGGTTCTCACCGGCTCCTGTGCGGGGACGCGACGTCGGCCTCCGACGTCGCGCGGCTGCTCGATGGGGCAAGGCCCCATCTCATGGTCACCGATCCACCCTATGGCGTCGAATACGACCCGAGCTGGCGCAACGATGCCGGCGTCTCGGCAACGACGCGGACCGGAAAGGTGCAGAACGACGATCGCGCCGACTGGCGCGACGCATGGCGTCTCTTCCCCGGCGAGGTCGCCTATGTCTGGCATGCCGGTATCCACGCCAGGACCGTGATCGAGAGCCTGGAGGCTGCGGATTTCGCGATCCGCTCACAGATCATCTGGTCAAAGTCGCGTTTCGTGCTCGGCCGAGGCGACTATCATTGGCAGCATGAGCCCTGCCTCTACGCCGTCCGTCGCCAGGCGACGGGACATTGGCAAGGCGCTCGCGATCAGTCGACTCTCTGGGCGATCGGCGTGAGTGGCAACGAGGACGAGGCGACCGTTCACGGCACGCAGAAGCCGGTCGAGTGCATGCGCCGCCCAATTCTGAACAATTCGGCCAAGGGCGAGCTGGTCTACGAGCCCTTTGCGGGCAGCGGCACGACGATCATCGCCGCCGAGACCACCGATCGCGCCTGTCTCGCGATCGAGATCGATCCCCGCTATTGCGATGTGATTGTCGAACGGTGGCAGACGTTCTGTGGCCGACGAGCCGAAAGGACGCCCGCCCAGACATCTTGACGTCGGCCCTTAACCGCGCCTTAACCATGTCACCTTGATGATTAACGATAAAATAGGCGGAGAATCGGAGTGATATGCCGACTGCGGCGCTGCATACCATCGGCTATGAAGGTAGTTCGATAGAAGATTTCCTGGCGACGTTGACGCACGTTGGCATCGATTTGCTTATCGACGTGCGCGATGTTCCGATCTCGCGAAAGAAGGGCTTTTCCAAAAACGGACTTGCTCAACAACTTCGCGCACAAGGCATCGATTATCTTCACTTGAAAGGCTTGGGGGACCCCAAGCCTGGCCGCATCGCAGCGCGCGAGGGGCGTTTCGAGGATTTCCGACGGATCTTCAACGCTCATTTGCGTTCGGAAACTGCGCAAGCGGATTTGGTGCGCGGCATCGAAGCCGCCAAGGATCGTTTCGCGTGCTTGCTCTGCTTTGAGCGCGATCACAAGCATTGTCATCGGTGCATCGTTGGCGAGGAGATGGCGCGACGTGGTGGGTTTCGTCTGGTTCATCTGGGGGTGAACCAGGCCGGCAAGCCGTGGCCCAAGATAGGGAGCGCGCGCACGCACCATGCAGCCGCCCTCCACATCGGGTAGCACCGAAGCCGTCGTCATCATCAAAGCGGCGCCGCAGGTTGGTCAGCGGCACGGCGAAACCGTTTGTTGCGCCGGGATCGACCTCTACGGTAATTGGCTGCGTCTCTACCCGGTTTCGTTTCGACTTCTCGAAGACCGCAAGAAGTTCGGGCGGTGGGACCGGATTCAATTCAAGTGGCGCCTCCCGAACGACGATACCAGGCCAGAAAGCCGCCGGGTGGATCAGGATTCAATCGACATAGTCGGCGAGCTGAAGAAGGCTGAACGCGAGCGGTTCCTGGCCAAATCGATCGTCACCAGCCTGCAGCGCGAGCGCGGTGCGGGCAGATCGTTGGCGCTTCTCAGGCCCGAGATCCTGGAGTTTGTCGTCGAGAAGAAGGAAGCGTCTGAGATCACGGAAGAGACCGCTCGATTTGAAGCTCTGCGTGCCCAAACCGACCTGTTCGCCAAACAGACGACGCCCTACCAACCCTGTCCTTATCGCTTCCGGTATCGATATCGGACCGATGATGGAGAGCGCTTCGGCACATGCCAGGACTGGGAAACAGAAGCGGCGTTCTTCAATTGGTCTCGGCAATACGGCGAGGCTCAGGCGGCCGATGAGGTTCGCAAGGTCTTTGGCGAGGAATATCCACGCAAAGGCATGTTGCTGGCGATGGGCACGCACTCGCAGTACCCGGACACCTGGCTGATAAACGGGATCGTTCGACTCCCGGACATCGAACAGGGCGCTCTTTTCTAGCAAGAAAGAACTCGCGCGATGCGCCAAACGCGCGCCATGTCTCTGGTGGAAGCCATCGTCAACGTATTCGTCGGTTATGGCGTCGCCGTCACGACGCAGATTCTGGTCTTTCCGTGGTTCGGGCTGCACGCCACGCTCGGCGATACACTCGCGATCGGACTGATCTTTACGCTCGTTTCGATCGCACGGTCCTATTGCCTCCGGCGGCTGTTCGAACGGCTCACGGGCATGGGCCGCCTCACGATCGCGGCGTCTCGTCGAAGATAGCGATCATCTCGTCCACCCAGTCTGCATCTGTCGAGCGCAGCACGACTGCAGCGAGCAATTGCACCATGCGCGGCAGAGCTTGATCCTCGGGGTAATCGGCGAGCATGAACGAAAGCTCGCCGTCAGCGGAGACAATGAGCGCGGAGGCATCCGATGGCAGAATGCTGCCGTGGTCCGTCGAGGCAGGGGTCATCACATCACCGATAATATTTGTGCGGCCGAGAATTGCCGAGATCCCAGACCAAGGTCTCGGGATCTTTGCCGCGCAGGATTGCCAGGAGACGGACGTGCTCCCGTCGGCGGCGCGGTCGATTGTGAAACAGGATGTTCCAGTGCGACGGTGTTCCGTTCGGAAACGCGCCGACACTCCGGCTCTTGGTCCGGGGCTTCTTTCGCTTGTGGTGCATGGGGTGGTTCTCCGGTTGAAATAGCGCGCGAAAAGACGCGCGGCCGGAGGGCCATGGATGAAACTTAGGCGATGTGGGTCGGAAGCAAGATCGTTGTCGCGCGATGCTGATAACACGATGCCCCGGCGCTTTCCAGCGCCGGGGCATTTGATCGACGGCCTTCTGCTTCGGAGTCGGTTTCAGCCCGCGATCCGATAGACCCGTCCACGCTCCTCGACCTTCTCCGAGGTAACGTCGAGCCCGAGTTTCTTCTTCAGCGCCCCGGCAATCGCGCCCCGGACTGTGTGAGGCTGCCAGCCGAAGGCGGCGACGATCTCGTCGATTGTCGCGCCATCCGGCCGGCGCAGCATCTCGATCAGCTTGGCCTGCTTGCTGTCGTCACGCACCCGGCGCTTCGGCGCGAGCGCCGCCTCCATGCCTTCCTCGGCAGGTGGATGCGGATCTGCGGAATAGTCGGTGATCGGGGCAGGATCCTGTTCACCGGCTTCGGGTGCCGCTTCAGTCGGCTCGTCCTTGGTGATGCCGAGGGTTTCAAACGCGGCGTCAGTCGCGATCAGAGTGACGCTGTGTCCGTCGCCAGTTTCGCGCCAGACCGGCTCCCCCGGTTTGGCGTCGACTTCCTCGATCATGCCCTTGGCGGTGAGGCTGTCAATGACCTTGGTCACGGCGCCGCCCTTGAGGGTTTCTGGCAGCGGCAGGATCACGCGGTTGGGGCGCTGGCAGGCGGCGGCGAGGATGACGAGTTGGGTGTCGGTGAACTTGATCATGGTGGGTCTCCTTCGAGGGACCGGCACCATTGCGGTCCTCTCACGACCCCGAGCCCCGGTCGCGGTGATCGCGACGCGGGGCCTGCTGGCGCGGGAGGTTCAGGCGCGGCTCACTCCGCGTGTTCGCCCTCGCGGAAGGCGCTGTCGGTGATGCGCTTCAGGAGTTCAGCGTAGTGCGCCAACGTCCCGACATGGCCCCAATGGACTTCGTCGCGATGGACATCGAAATGATCGTCGCTGAGGGCCTGAAGGCGGGCGAGCGCGGTGTCGATCTCGGCCTTGCGCTTCATGAAAGCGTTGAGGGCTTGGTCGTTGGTCTAGCGGCGGGTCATGATCGTCTCCGGCTTTTGATGACGACATACAGGCGCTGCTTCGGAGACGAGCCAAGCGAATAAGAACCTCATCCGATTAGATTTTTTGACTGTGAGGGCGAGCCGTGGGCGTGTCGATCCGCGCTTATGCGCGAAGCCGTGGCGTCTCCCACGTAGCCGTTCTGAAAGCTGCAAAATCGGGCCGGATACCGCTGGAAGCCGATGGCAGCATCGACCCGGCAAAGGCGAATGCGGCGTGGGAACGCTCGACCGATCCCGGCAAGGCGAAGGGAACCGCCAAGCCCGCGCCCGAGGTGATGAAGCCCGTGCCGGAAGCGGCGCTCGGCTCCGTCCGCGAGACGCTCAAGGAACAGGGGCTCCCTGCCAGCGGCAACGTCACCTTCGTGCAGGCGCGGACCGCGCATGAGATCGCCAAGGCCCATCTTGCCCGCCTTCGGCTGCAGCGCATGAAAGGCGAACTCGTCGATCGCGCCCGCACGACCGCGCTCGTCTTTCGCCTGGCGCGGGAAGAGCGCGACGCCTGGTCGGTTTGGCCCGCTCGCATCGCCGCGCTGATGGCGGCTGAACTCGGTCAGGACGCGCACACCATGCAGAAGGTTCTCGAAACATATGTCCGTGCGCACCTCGCTGAACTCGCCGAGGTCGCCCCGGATTTTAGGTGAGATCGTCACGTTCGACGGCGCGGAGGCGATCCTCGACGCCTGGGGCTCGGGGCTCACGCCCGATCCCGCGCTCACTGTCTCGGAATGGGCCGATCGCGAACGGTTCTTGAGCCCGCGCGCATCGGCCGAACCCGGTCGGTATCGCACCGATCGCACGCCTTATATGCGCGCCATCATGGATGCGTTGTCGCCGACGAACGCAACGCGCCGGATCGTGTTTATGAAGGCGGCGCAGGTCGGGGCGACCGAAGCCGGCAACAACTGGATCGGTTATGTGATCCACCATGCGCCGGGGCCGATGCTCGCGGTCCAGCCGACCGTCGAGCTCGCCAAGCGCTTCTCGCGCCAGCGCATCGATCCGCTGATCGCCGAGAGCCCGGCTTTGCGTGAGCGTGTGAAGCCGCAGCGTTCGCGCGATGCCGGCAACACAATGCTCTCGAAGGAGTTCCCGGCGGGGCTTCTTGTCATCACCGGCGCCAACAGCGCCGTCGGCTTACGCTCCATGCCGGCGCGCTACCTGTTTCTCGACGAGGTCGACGCCTATCCGCCCTCGGCCGACGATGAAGGCGATCCCGTCGCGCTGGCGGAAGCACGCACGCGGACCTTTTCCTGGCGGTCCAAGGTCTTTCTGACCTCGACGCCGACGATCCATGGCGTGTCGCGGATCGAGCGCGAATTCGAAGCGAGCGATCAGCGCCGCTTCTTCGTCGCCTGTCCGCATTGCCGGCATCGGCAATGGCTCAGGTTCGAGCGGCTGCGCTGGGACAATGGCGAGCCGAACACGGCACACTATGCTTGCGAAGCCTGCGATGGCGCGATCGCTGAGCACCAGAAGACGGCCATGATGGAGGGCGGTGAATGGCGCCCGACGCGGCCGGAGAGCACGAGCGGCACCATAGGCTATCACCTGTCGGGGCTCTATTCCCCGGTCGGATGGCTGTCCTGGGCGGACATCGCCCGCATGTGGGAAGCCGCGCAGGCGAGCGACGAGGCCAAGCGCAGCTTCAAGAATGGCGTTCTCGGCGAAACCTGGATCGAGACCGGCGAGGTGCCCGATTGGCAGCGGCTCTACGAGCGGCGCGGCGCTCACCGCTTCGGCATGGTCCCGAGTGGCGCGCTGTTCCTGACTGCCGGCGCCGACCTGCAGAAGGATCGCATCGAAGTTTCCGTCTGGGCCTGGGGTCGCGGTTTGACGAGTTGGCTCGTTGATCATGTCGTGATCCCGGGCGGCCCGGACTCTGCCACTGCCTGGGCTGCGATTACCGAACTTCTCGGCCGCACCTGGCCCCATGCGCACGGACCGAGGCTCGGGATCGTGAGGCTTGCGGTCGACACCGGCTTCGAGACCGCAGCGGTCTATGCCTGGGCACGCGCCCAAGGCGCCACGCAGGTCGCGGCGATCAAGGGTGTCGACGGCTTCAACCGCGTGAGCCCGGTCACTGGCCCTACCTTCGTCGATGCGACGGAAGGCGGACGCAAGATCCGTCGCGGCGCACGGCTCTGGACCGTCGCGGTCTCGACCTTCAAATCGGAAACCTATCGCTTCCTGCGGCTGGCCCGACCGACGGACGAAGAGCGCGCCGAAGGCGTGGTCGATCCACCGGGCGCCATCCATCTGCCGCACGGCGTCGACGCCGAATGGGTGAAGCAGCTCGTCGCCGAGCATCTGGTCACCGTCACGACCAAGCGCGGCTTTCAGAAGCTCGAATGGCAGAAGATGCGCGAACGCAACGAGGCGCTCGACTGCCGTGTCTATGCGCGGGCCGCTACCTGGATCGTCGGCGCCGATCGCTGGACGGAAGAGAAATGGCGCGACCTCGAGGACCAGATCGGGCCTTCGCAGGGCGATGACGCCGCCGAGGCTGATCATGAGGCCGGGCTTCTCGCGCGGCCGTCCGCACCTGCGGCGAAGCGGTCGAGCGACTGGCTCGGTCCCCGCAAGAAATGGCTTTGAAGGCAAACGGACATGGCGTGGACCACGGCGGAACTCGACGCGCTGAAGCGCGCCTATGCCAGCGGCACACTGCGCGTGAGCTATGACGGCAAGACGGTCGAATATGGCTCCGCCGACGATCTTCTGAAGCGTATCCGCACCATTGAAAGCGAGATCGCGGCAACGTCGGGCGGCCCGGCACGCCCGATCGCGGGCTTTGCCGGGTTCGGTCGGGGTGATCGATGAGCGAGGTGATGCTGATCGATCGCCTCGTGGCCTGGGCCTCCCCGGAAGCCGGCGTCCGGCGCGCCATTGCCCGGCGCAGTTTCGAGGCTCTGGCGAGCGGCCGGCGAATTTATGACGGCGCAGCCAAGGGCCGCCGCACCGACGGCTGGAAGGCGCCGGGCACATCCTCCGACACGGAGATCGCCGCGGCCGGCGCTCTGCTCCGAGATCGTATGCGCGATCTCGTGCGCAACAATCCGCATGCGGCGAAAGCCGTGTCGGTGCTGGTCAACAACATCGTCGGCAGCGGCATCATTCCGCGCGCCGCGACCGGCGACACCAAGCTCGACGAGAGCGTCAATCGGCTATGGGAGATCTGGTCGCCGCTCGCCGATGCCGACGGCCAACTCGACATCCTCGGCCTGCAGACTCTCGCCGTGCGCGAGATGATCGAAGCGGGCGAAGTGCTGTTGCGTCGCCGCCCCCGGCGCGCCGCGGACGGGCTTCCCTTGCCGCTGCAGGTTCAGGTGATCGAAGCCGACCTTCTCGACGCCACCCGCAACGGCGATCTCGCCGATGGCGGACGGCAGTTGCAGGGCATCGAGTTCGATGTGATCGGTCGCCGTCGCGCCTATTGGCTTTACGCCCAGCATCCGGGCGATGCGGTCGTCTCGATGCGCCGTCGTTTCGACAGCGCGGCAGTGCCGGCGCGTGACGTCCTGCATCTTTACGAGAAGCAGCGCACGCAGGTGCGCGGCGTTCCCTGGGGGACGCCGGTGATGCGGGCCTTGCGCGATCTCGACGATTGGACGCAGGCCGAACTCGTCCGCAAGAAAACCGAGGCCTGCGTCGTCGGCATCGTGCTCGGCGCGGATGAGGCCGACCAGGGCATTGCGCCGGCGGTCGTCGACGCCGACGGCCAGCGGGTCGAGCAGTTCGAGCCGGGGCTGATCGCCTATGCGCGCGGTGGCAAGGACATCCGCTTCAATCAGCCGGCGACGACGGCCGGAACAGGGGAATGGCTGCGCAGCCAGTTGCACATCATCGCGGCCGGTTTCCGCATGCCCTACGAGCTGCTGACCGGGGATCTCTCCCAGGTCAACTATTCCTCGATCCGAGCAGGGCTCGTCGAGTTCCGCCGGCTGATCGATGCGATCCAGTGGCAGATCGTCATTCCCTGCCTCTGCCAGCCGCTCTGGATCTGGTTCTGCGAGGCAGCCTGGGCGGCAGGCAAGTTGCCGCGCCCCGACATCGCGGTCGAATGGTCGCCACCGCGCTTCGAGGCTGTCGACCCGCTGAAGGACGCGATGGCTGATCTTCTGGCCTTGCGCTCCGGCACCATGACGCTCGCGCAAGCGATCGCCCGGCAGGGCCACAACCCTGATGCCGTGCTCGCCGAGATCGCGGCGATGAACGCCAAGATCGACACGCTCGGGCTCGTGCTCGACAGCGATCCGCGCCGCGTCACCAAGACCGGCGTCATGCAGGCGGTGCCAACCGACCCGTCGAACGCCTGACTTCCAAGGACATCGACATGAACCGTCACATCGATCTGCCGCCGCTTATGCGGACGGCAGACCTCTTGCCGTCCTCGATCGACCGGGAGGCCCGCACCATCGAGGTCGTCTGGTCGACCGGCGCGCGTGTCCGCCGCCACCCGATCTTCGGCGATCCCTTCGACGAAGAACTCGCCATGGATCCGCGCTCGGTCCGGCTCGATCGCCTCAATGGCGGCGCGCCGCTCCTGAAAGTCCATGACGCCTCGGCGCTCGACAGCGTGATCGGCTCTGTCGCGCCAGGCAGCGCCAGGATCGAGAACGGGCGCGGCCTCGCCCGCGTTCGCTTCTCGGAGCGCGAGGACGCGGAAGCCGTGTGGCGGGACGTCGAAGCCGGGCACATCCGCGCGGTCTCGATCGGCTACCAGGTCCATCGCTTCGAAGTGACGAAGCAGGTCGGCGCACCGGAGCTTTGGCGTGCCGTCGACTGGACGCCTTTCGAGATCTCCGCCGTGCCGATTGGCGCCGATCCGGCCGCCGGCTTCCGCTCGCACGACGCCGAGAATGGAACGCCGCTCATTCCCTGCGTGATCGTGCGGACCAACGTCGCCGATGCGCGCACAGACCCGTCGCCGACCCCGTCAACACCCATCCGCGCCTCCACCCCTCAACGCAAGGAGCCTGTCCCCATGGACGAAACCGAGACCATCGAAACCGTAACCGCCGGCGGCGCGGTCGAAACCACGCGGGCCCCGGACAATGCCGCCAACGCGCCCGATGCGGAAGCGATCGCGTCCCGCGCGCGGGACACCGAGCGTGAACGTGTCGCGACCATCTACGACCTTGCCGGGCGGCTCTCGCTCGACCGAGGCTTTGCCGAAGACCTGGTGAAACGCGGCGTCGCCATCGATACGGCGCGCGCCGCCATTCTCGACAAGGTGGCGGCGGAGGCGGACAAGGTGCGCGTGGCCTCTCAGGTCAGCGTGCCGCTCGGCGGCTGTGACGAACGTGTCACCCGCCGCGACGCGGTCGCCAATGCGCTTCTCCATCGTTACGCCCCGACGCTTTTCCCGTTGACGGATCCGGCACGGGAATATCGCGGCATGACGCTGCTCGAACTCGCCCGTGAGCAGCTGAGTTCGGCTGGCGTCAACGTGCGCGGCCTCTCGCGGGACGAGATCGCAACGCGCGCGCTGCATTCGACCTCGGATTTCCCCGAGATCCTTTCGGCGGTGACCAACAAGACGCTGCGCCAGGCCTATGAGGTCTATGCGCGGACGTTCATGCCCTTCTGCCGGCAAGTCCTCGCCACCGACTTCAAGGCGATGAACCGCGTCCAGATCGGTGAAGCGCCGCAGCTCCTGAAGGTCGACGAGGGAGGCGAATTCAAGCGCGGCACCATCGCAGAGTCGAAGGAGAGCTATCGCATCGAAACTTATGGCCGTGTCGTCGCCATCACCCGCCAGGTCCTCATCAACGACGATCTCGATGCCTTCACCCGCATCCCGGCCATGTACGGCACGGCGATCGCAACGCTCGAAAGCGATGTGGTGTGGGGCATCGTGACCGCAAACGCCAACATGGCGGATGGTGTCGCGCTCTTCCACGCGACCCATAAGAACCTCGCGTCTCCGGCTTCCGCGCTCAGCGTCGCCGCGATTGGGGATGGCCGGACGGCCATGGCGAAGCAGACCGGCCTCGACAAGAAGACCGTCCTCAACGTGCGCCCGGCCTATGTTCTGGTGCCGGCTGCGCTCGAACTCACCGCCGAGCAGATCATCGCGCAGAACCTCGTCCCGGCAAAGACCGGCGATGTGGTGCCGCAATCCATCCGGACGCTCACCCCCATTGCCGAGCCCCGGCTCGACGCGGCGAGCGCCACCGCTTGGTATCTCGCCGCGAACCCGGCGCAGATCGACACGATCGAATACGCCTATCTCGAAGGTCAGCAGGGCGCCTATATCGAGACCCGCAACGGCTTCGATGTCGACGGGGTCGAGATCAAGTGCCGTCTCGACTTTGGCGCGAAGGCGATCGACTGGCGCGGCCTCTATCGCAATCCCGGCGCCTGATCCGGTTGCGATCGTCAACGCCTTTCCACTCAAGGAACAGAAGCCATGAAGAACTATGTCCAGCCTGGGCGCACGATCACGCTCGCCGCGCCTTATGCCGTCGCGTCCGGCGACGGTCTCCTCGTCGGCTCCATCTTCGGTGTTGCGACCGCTTCCGCCGCACTTGGCGAACTGGTCGAGGCACACTTTGTCGGCGTCTTCGATCTGAAGAAGACCGCGAGCCAAGCCTGGTCCGTCGGCGACAAGGTCTATTGGGACAACACCGCCAAGGAAGTCACAAAGACCGTCAGCACCAATACGTTGATCGGTGCAGCGATCGAGGCTGTCGGCAGCGGCGCCGGTGAAACCATCGGGCGCGTTCGGCTGAACGGCACCGTCTAAATGTTGCGCCGCTCCCAGTTCAAGGCGGCGATACGCGGATCGGCAGCAAACGCATCGCGCGGAAATTCCAGCGCTTGGCGAGGAAACTCGCAAAGTGCCTGAACGCCGGAGGCACTCAAACGTATGCGCCAAGTCTGGCGATCGACTGGGGCGGGCTTCGCAAAGGCACGGCACATGAGGATGGCCAGATTGCTGCCCTTCGCCGGATCGCGCACCGACTGGTAACAAATCGCATCCGCATCGGCCGTTCTGGCGGCGTCGGCGAAAGCCTGACATCCTGTGTAGTCGATAAGATCGGTCCAGAGCTTCTGGTCGGCGGACAGCGGTTCTCGTGTCAAATCCAGCAACCGGGCGGTCCCTATGTCGGCGGAAAAGGCAGTGTATTCCGCCGCATCAGACGGCCAGGGAGTGTCAGGCGACTCAGCGAAGAACAGGAGTCTATAGAACGCCATCTCGGCCACAGCGGTCGAAGGGTTCTCAGCCGCATAGTAGACGCCGAGCGTGCGCCCGGCGCGCCGGAAGCGGGAGCCGTTTGGATAGACGGCGCCATAGCGGAACGGCGTCGCCAGCAGAAAATCGAGGTGGCGGCACTCCGGAGGGATTGCCGGCTTGGTGTCCTCGATCAGGTCTTCCAACAACTCCTGCTCGGCTAACGTATCGGTCAGCTTCAGCGTCGAGACGCGATGCTGGGCTTCGACTAGCCGCCAGCACGCGCCATGGAAGTGACGGAGCTCAGACGAGAGCGCGACGCGCGTCCAGATAGTCGATGACATCGACGAGCCCGCTCACGGTTTGCACCTTCTCGATCGGCCGGGCGTCGAGGACGGTATTGGGGTTGGCAAGCCAGCTTGCAGCGACCTTCTCGTCGCCGCCGGCGATCGCATCGAGCGACCGGAACAGGCGTACGAAGAGCACCGCAAGCTCGAACGGCTTCGTGCCGGGATCGAGCCCGAAGTCGCCGCGCTTCATGCGCGACACCGTTGCCTCGCTGACGCCGATGACGGTGGCGAGGATCCGGGCGGTCACGCCCAACTGATCTGCGGCGCGAAGAACGGCCTTCGTGACAACGGCCCCGGCTTCGGGGCGAGCGGCAGCGGACTGAAGGGGGGGCATGGGCGCTTCCTTTCTACAGGAATAATATACAAAGAAACTTGCTAACGAAAGGAAAATCCCGTGGAGGCGTTCCGTGCCGCCATCGACACCCTGTTTACCGACCCCAACCTTACTGAGACAGCGCATTGGAAGGCCGGAGGGATCGGGTCAGAGGTTGCCGTGCCAGTCATCCCGAAGGCGCCGGATGCCAGCGACAGCTTCGGTGACACCCGCGTCGTGCTGCCGACGGTCGTCCTGGATGTCCGGAAATCCGACATATTGGCGCCAGCCGAAGGCGACCTGGTCGAAATCGGCGCTTCGACCTTCAAGGTGATCGGAACGCCCATGATTGACCGGCTCGGCATGATCTGGGCCTGCGAAATGGTCGAACTGTGAGATGCGACTGACAATCCAGATGCCTGATCTCGGCAAGGCGCTCGCGGGCACCGAACAGGCCATCGAAAGTGCCGTCACATCCGGGATGCGCGACGCGACGACTGGGCTCAAGGACGCGCTGCGTCAGGACGTCATGTCGGCCCGGCTCGGCGAGCGACTGTCGCGGACGTGGCGCGGGAAAACCTATCCCGATACCGGAGCGAGCATGGAGGCCGCCGCCTTCGTCTGGTCGAACGCGCCCAAGCTGATCGACGCCTTCGATCGTGGGGTGGTGATCCGCTCGAAGAACGGCTTCTGGCTTGCCATCCCGACAGCTGCGGCCGGGCCGCGTGGCATTGGAGCCAATGGCAGATCGGCACGCATCACGCCGGGCGGCTGGGAACGCAGGACCGGCATGCGATTGCGCTTCGTTTATCGTCGCGGTCGCCCTTCGCTGCTCGTTGCGGACAATGCCCGCATCAACAGCAAGGGTCGCGCCGCGCCTAACCGGCGAAAGACGGGGCAGGCAACGGCTGTGATCTTCCTGCTCGTCCCGCAGGTCTCCCTGCGCAAGCGCCTCGATATCGACGCTGCGGCGCGGGTATGGGCCGGGCGCGTGCCGTCCCTCATCGCCCGACATTGGCGAACGTCATGACCTCGAAACGCGAAGCGGTCCTGAAGGCCGTCACCGCCCGGATCGTCGGGGCGCTACCCGGCGCGGAGGTGAAGCGCAATCTCGCCAAGGCGGAACGGATCGGCCCCGGCGGTCTCGTCGTCGTCCGCGATGGCGATCCCGGCGAGCCGGAGGTGACGCTGTCACCACTCACTTATCTCTATAGCCACCGCGTGCCCGTGGAGATCGCGGCCTATGAGAGCGCAACGCTGCCTCGTGAGGCGGTCATCGACCAGATGCTCGGGGCCATCGGGGCGTCGTTCGTGAGCGACCGCACGCTCGGGGGGCTCTGCGACTGGATCGAAGCAGAAGCGCCAGTGACCGACGATGTGGAGACGCTCGGCGCACTGCCGGGGCGCATCGCCGAATTCTCGATCCTCGCCATCTACGCGACTTCAGACCCGCTGGGCTGAACGCGGATCGGTCTGCGCAGGCGGACCAGCAATTCTGACCATTCACATCAAGGAGCATCGACATGGCGCGCGCACGCGGCGCGAACGCCGGCCTCGCGGCCGTGTTCGAATCGACCTACGGAGTCCCTCCGGCCTCCGGCTACCGCAAGCTCCCCTTCGTCTCGGCTAATCTCGGCGAAGAGCAAAGCCTGATCGAGAGCGATCTTCTCGGCTTCGGGCGGGAGCCGCAGCAGCCGGCCTACGACGTCATTAACAACGAGGGCGACGTCGTCGTCCCGGTCGACCAGCGCAATATCGGCTTCTGGCTGCGCGGCCTCATGGGGCCACCCACGAGTGCTGCTGTGGTCGCAGCCAGCGGTTCGATCGTGTTCTCAGCCCAACCCGCCAATAGTTCGACGATCACGCTGAACGGCATCGCGTGGACCTTCGTCAGCTCCGCTCCGAGCGGGAACGAGAGCCAGATCGGCGCCAATCTCGCAGCGACCCTGACGAACCTCGTGACCGCTCTGAACGCCTCAGCAGTCTCGCAGATCGCCGCGGCAACCTACGCCCAGACGGGCGGCACGACGCTCACCATCACCCACGACACGATCGGAGCTGCCGGCAATGCCTATACGCTTGCCACGCAGGCGGCGTCGAACGGCACGCCGTCGGGCGCGACCCTCGCCGGCGGCGCCAACAGCCATACCTTCGTCTCGGGAGCGCAATCCCTGCCGTCAATGGCAATCGAGATGCAACTTCCCGACGTGCCCTTCTTCGGCATGACCTACGGCGCGCGGGTCAATCGGTTCCAGGTCCAGGCACAACGCTCCGGCCTTCTCTCGGCAACGATCAATCTCATTGCACAGGGAGAGAGCGTCGCAACGAGCACGCAAGCTGGAACGCCCACGAGCCTGGTGCTCGATCGCTTCTCGCAATTTCAGGGCGAGGTGAAGCGCAACGGCGTTGCACTCGGCAATATCGTCTCAGCCGAGCTCGCCTATTCCAACAATCTCGAACGGGTCGAAGTCATCCGCTCGGACGGGCGCATCGCCGATGCCGACCCCGGCATCATCGCCGCGACGGGCACGATCACCACCCGTTTCTCCGACACCACGCTCGTCGATCAGGCGACCAATCGGACGCCCTGTGAACTCTCCTTCGGCTGGACCGCGGGTCCGAGCGCGTCGCTCACCTGGACGCTGCATCGCGTGTTTCTGCCGCGCGGTGATCGCCAGATCCAAGGCCCGGGCGGCATCCAGATCCCCTTCGCGTTCCAGTCGGCCAGGGACCCGACTCTCAACCAGACCGCAACCTGCGTCCTCATCAACGATGTCGCCTCATACTGAAGGAAAACCCATGCTCAAGCTCGATGTCATTTCGGAAACGCCTGTCGATCTCGACCTCCTGTCGGGCGTTCGCGTCACCGTGCGTCCGATCACCGTCGCCGCGATGCTGCTGGCGCGCGCCGCAGCCGCCGAGGTGCTGCGCGCAGCGGATGACGATGCCACCATCGCGGCGGGTGAGGCCTTCACCCGTGCGCTCGCGCGGCACGCAATCGTGAGTTGGGACGGTGTCGGCGACAAGGACGGCACCCCGGTGAAGCCGACGCCGGAGCGCATCGATCAGCTCATGGACCATTGGCCGGCTTTTGACGCCTTCGACCGGCTCTATGTCGGGCCGGCTCTCACCGGGTTCGATGAAAAAAACGTCTGATCGCCCTCGCCACATGGCACTTCGACGGGGGCGAAAGCTATTGCTCGGCGTGTCCGAGCCGGTGCCTTGATTGCCCCTATGAGATCAATGCGCCGCAGACTGGCGACGGGCTTCTTGCCTGGGAAGTGATCCGTCGCTCGACTGGACAGATCCGAGCGGTGATGGGAACGGCCTATGCGCTCGACTTCGCCGCGATCCTGGCGCTCGCGCAGGCGATGGGGGCCGGCACCACGCTCCTTGCTGACATCTTGCCCGAAATCGAACCGATCGTCGTCGCCGCCTACCGGCGCGGGACCGACGGTGCCTGAGCCCGGAAAGCCGATCCACCTCCATGTCCACCACCAATGTCTCGATCCGCCTCGGGCTCGAAGGCAAAGCGGAGGTCAAGCGTGGGTTCGAGGAAGTCGCCGGAGCCGGACAGGCGGCATTCAGCCAGGTCGAACGCTCGACCGATCAGGCTGGCGCTGCCATCGACCGCCAGGCCGCCCGGCTGAAGCGCCTTGCGGAAACCGCGAAACTCGCTGCTGCGGCCGATGCTTCGCAGCAGCGCTTCAACACGGTGCTCGGCGTCGATACTGCCGTCCCGAAATCGGCGCGGGATTCGGCAGCCGTCTTCGAGGAAGCGGCGCGCGAGGCTGACAGCTTCGCCCGTCGGGCGGCGGCGCTCCGGGCGGAACTCGACCCGTTGGGTACCGCGCAGGACCGGCTCAACCGCGAACTCGGAGAATATGCGGCGCTTGCCAAGCGCGGCGCCATCACCAGCGCCGAGCACGCGGCGGCGCAGACGCTCGCCCGCCAGCGTTTTGAGGCGACGGAAAAGGCGCTCAGGGGTGTAGGTGGCACAAGCGCGCTGTCGCGCCAGCAGCTCCTGACGCTGCAATATACGTTCAATGATGTCGTCGCCTCGCTCGGCTCCGGCATCTCGCCGATGACCATCCTGCTCCAGCAGGGTGGTCAGGTGACGCAGGCTTTTGGCGGCCTGCGGGGGACGCTGGCAACGCTGGGGTCGGCGATCGGCGTGGTCGGTGGCGTGATCGCCGGCGTCACGGTGGCTGCGGCCGGGCTCACTGCCGCCTGGATCGCCAACGATGCCTCGACCCGTGCCGTCGCCACGGCTCTCGCGGGCGTTGGTCGTGCTTCGGGCTCGACCAGCACCGAACTCGAACGGATCGCCCGGACAGCCTCGGACGTCGGCCGGGTATCCGTCTCGTCAGCACGCGAGATGGAGGTCGCGTTCCTCCGCACCGGCAAGATCGGCGCGGAGGAAATGGGCCGGGCGATCAGCATCGCTCGGAATTTGGCGGTCACCCTCGGCGTCGAGACGAAGCAGGGCGCCGAGCAACTGGCGGGGGCGCTCGCCGATCCCGTCCGCGGCGCTGACGAACTCAATCAGCGTCTCGCCTTCCTCGACGACCGCACGCGGACCTATATCCGCACGCTGGTTGAGCAGAACAACCGGACGGAGGCGCAGCGCGTTCTTCTGAACGCCCTCGTGCCGGCGCTCGCCAATGCCGAACAGGCGACCAATGCCTTCGGTCGCGCCTGGGACTATGTCAGGCGCCAAGCTTCGAACGCCTGGGACGCCATCGGACGCGCCGTCGATCGGGCGGTCGATGGTCGGAGGCCCGAGGAAGAACTCGATCTCCTGCGCTGGCAACGCGCCAGGCTTCAGGAGAATGCGAACAGCGCGGGCTTCGTGCCCCTCATGCTGCCGCAGGTCGAGCAGCGCATTGCAGAACTCGAACGGCAGCTGGACGAACAGCAGCGCCGCGCCCGCGAGATCGCCGCAGATGCCCGAGCGAACGAGCTTTCAGTCCGCGCTGGAGACACCGCGCGGGATCTCACGCCGGGTTATCGCGATCTCCTGCGTCTGCGCGAGCAGGAAGCCGCGCTGCGAGCGGCGCTCTCCGACCCGCAGGCAGGCGCCAAGCTCGCCGATGTCGGGCAGGTCGAACAGGCCTACGCCCGCGTCCGGACCGAACTCGACCGCTATCGCGACGGCCTTGGAACTGCCGCAGTCGCTGCGGAGGCGTTCCGCAGCCGCTCGGATATTGCCGCCGAAGCGCTGCGGTCGCAGTCGAATGTCACCGAAGTCACGATCCGGGCGACGCTGGCGCTCGCTCGGGCCTACCTCGAAGGCGCGACTGCCGCCGAGACGGCTGAGGCCCGACGGCAAGGGCTGATCGATCAGGCGCGCGACGGAATCGACGCCGAAACCCGCGCCCGCCAGGCCCTACGCGAGCGGATCGCCGAAACCGCGGCGACGGCCGCCAAACAGGTTCAGGATCTGAGCCTCGAGGCGGATGCGCGCCGTCGGGTCAACGATCTCGTCGCCTCGGGCACGATCACATCGTCGCGCGCCCAGCAGCAGCTTCAGCTCGAACAGGCCCTGCGGCCGCTCATTACGGCGCAGGCCTTGGCGGAAGGCGATGCGCGCGCGACGCTGACGCAGATCATCGAGCGCCTGCGTGAAGCCTATGGACGCCTCAACGCGGAGGAGGCTCGCGGGCAGGCGCTCTCGGCGATCGAGGACAAGCGGCGCGAGATCGAACTGCTGCAGCGGCAAGTCGGGCTCGTCAATGCGAGCGTCGCCGCCCGTTCGAGCGCGTTGGCGATCCTGCGCGCCGAGCAGGAGCTGCGCCAGCGCGGCATCGACATCGCTTCCGCCGAAGGACGCACCTATGTCGAAGCGGCGGGCCAGATCGAGAGCCTCGGCCGAAGCCTGCGCGGCCAGGAGCGCCTTGTCGAGCAGCGCGAAGAGATCGCTCTTCTCGAACGCCAGGTGGCGCTCGTCGGGGCCTCAGTCGCCAAGCGTGGCGACGAGCTTGCCGTTCTTCGCGAAATCCAGGCGCTTCGCCGCGCTGGGATCGACAAGGACAGCCCGGAAGGACAGGCGGCACTCTCGGGCGCACGGCGGATCGAGGAACTGACGCGAACGCTTGCCGGACGTCAGGCGATCCTAGACCAGCAAGACGAGATCAAGCTTCTCGAGAAACAGATCGAGCTTGTCGGCCGCAGTGCCTCTGAGCGCGGTCTGGTGATAGCCCAAATCCGCGCCGAACAGGGCCTGCGCTCGCGCGGCATCGATCTCGCCTCCGAGGAAGGTCGGAAGATCGTCGAGAATGCCGGTCGCGTCGAGCGCCTGACGCAGGAGCTGCAGAAACAGGATGCGGCCTATCGCGGCCTCGAAAACGCGGTCGGCTCGGCGCTCGACCGCTTCGGCGATGTGCTGGCGCAGGGCAAGACCGACTGGAAGTCCTGGGCAGATGCCGGACGCTCGGCGTTGCAGGACATCAGCCGCGAGATCATCAAGCTCGCGGTCCTCAATCCGCTCAAGAACTTCCTGTTCGGCGGCAATTTGCCGACGCTCTCGAATGCTGGCGGCTTCTTCGGCCAGATTTTCGCTGGCCTCTTTCACGAAGGTGGTCTCGTCGGGGCCGGCGGGACCATGCGCATGATGCCGGCTCTCGCTTTCGCCGGCGCGCCGCGGCTTCACAGCGGCGGTTATCTCAAGCCCGACGAGATGCCGGCAATCCTTCAGCGCGGTGAAAGGGTCCTGAACCGGGCTGAGGCCGCGGATTATGAGCGCGGTCGCGGAGGATCGTCCTCGCCGATCATGCTGACCTTCAACGTCTCGACGCCGGACGCCTCTTCCTTCCGGCGCGCGCAATCGCAGATCACCGCTGAGATGGCGGCGGCGATCGAACGATCGCGGCGCAATCTCTGACGGATGTTCCGATGGGCTTTCACGATGTGCGGTTTCCCGATGCGATCGCGCGCGGCGCGACCGGCGGGCCGGAATACTCGACCGACATCATCGCGGTCGCCTCCGGCTTCGAACAGCGCAACATCAACTGGCAGGCCGCTCGCGCCCGCTACGACATCGGCACCGGCATCCGCACCCGCGAGCAGATGGCCGAGGTGATCGCCTTCTTCCGTGCTCGCAAGGGCCGCGCCTATGGCTTTCGGTTCCGTGACTGGACGGATTTCGAAGCGGCGGGACAGGCGATGCTCGCGACCGCCAACTCGCTTATCTGGCAGCTGGTGCGACGCTATCCGAGCGGACCGGGCGAGGACGTCCGTCTCATCACCAAGCCCGAAGTCGGCTCGGTGATCGTGCGGGTTAGCGGCTCGCCCATCGGCGTTACCGTCGATCACTTGACCGGCAGGGTGACGTTCCCGTCCGCGCCTGGAGCCACGCCCTATGCGGACTTCCGCTTCGATGTGCCGTGCCGCTTCGACACCGATCACCTGCCAGTGGTCGCGACCGCCTTCCACCTTCAGCAGATATCGTCGATCCCGATCGTCGAAATCAGGACCTGAGTCATTCCCCATGAAGACCATGAGTTCCAGCCTTGCCGCTCATCTCGACGGCGAGGTCACGACGCTTGCCTGCCTCTGGCGTCTCGAACGCGCCGACGGCTGGGTGCGCGGCTTTACGGACCACGATCAGGACATCGCCTATCTCGGCCTCAACTACGTCGCCTCGACCGGCTTTCTGCCCTCCGCGATCAAGTCCGGCGCCGACCTCTCCGTCGACAACCTCGATGTCGACGGTTTCCTCGACGATGACGCCCTGAACCCCGAGGACCTGGCGGCAGGACGCTTCGATGGTGCGCGCATCGACATCATGCTGGTCAACTGGGCCGATCTCGCGCAGGGGCACGTCCTGTTGCGTCGCGGCTGGCTCGGCGAGGTAAAACGCGCGGATCAGAGATTTTCAGCCGAGGTGCGCGGCATCGCCAATCGGTTGCAGCAGACCTCCGGCAAGCTCTATTCACGGCTCTGCCGCACAGATCTCGGATCGGCCGAATGCACCGTGGATCTTGCAGCGCTCACCGACACGCTCACCATCTCGGCGGTCGCGTCCGGCGACACCTTCACGGTGCCGACGGCACGCTCGTCGGGCTTCTACACGTTCGGCATCTGCACCTTCCTCACCGGCGCGAATGCCGGGGCGGCGACCGAGATCCTGTCTCAGGTCGGGCAGTCGGTGACGCTCTTCACGCCGATGTCTCGACCGATTGCGATCGGAGATCAGGTCCGCCTCGTCGCAGGTTGCGACAAGACCATCGAGACCTGCCACAGCCGTTTCGCCAACGTCCTGAACTTCCGAGGAGAGCCGCACATCCCCGGCAACGACAAGGTTTTCAGCTATCCGGTGCGTGACTGATGTTCACCCGTGACGACGTCATCGCCGAGGCCCGTACATGGCTCGGCACGCCCTGGCACCACCAGGCGGCGGTGAAGGGGGCGGGCTGCGACTGCATCGGTTTCGTTCGGGGCGTCGCCGCGCCGTTCCTGGGCAAAGTCGATATTCCGCTCGACTACACGCCGACCTGGCATCTCTACCGCGCCGAGCCGCGCATGTATCTCGGCTTCAAGACTGTTGCCGAGGAGATCGGCCCGGCCGATGCGCTGCCCGCCGACATCCTGCTCTTCGGCGCCGGCAAGGGTCCCGCGCATCATTGCGCCTTCCTCACATCCGAAGGCGGTCTCATCCACTGCTACCAGGAGGCCGGGCGTGTGGTCGAGCACGCCTTCTCGGACTTCTGGCGGCCAAAGCTGCGGCACGCGTTCCGGTTTCCAGGCGTCTGATGGCCCGCATCGTCCTCACCATCGGCGGCTACGTCCTCGGCAATCTGCTGCTGCCCGGCATCGGGGGTGCCATTGGCGGCGCGATCGGCGGCTATGTCGGAGGCATGGTCGACCAGCAGATCTTCGGCTCGGGCACGCCCGATCAGACGATCTACGGCGCGCGGCTGCAGGATCTGCGCGTCCAGTCGTCGAGCTATGGCAGCGTGATCCCGGCGCTTTACGGCAAGGGGCGCCTTTCCTCGAACATCATCTGGATGCGCGGTTTCGAGGAGGAGACGCGCACCACGACCGAGACCGTAGGTGGTGGGGGGAAGGGCGGCGGCGGGAGCAGCACGACGCAAACGACCGTGGAATATCACTACTATTGCGACCTGGCAGTCGGGCTCTGCCAGGGATCGATCGCCTCGGTGCCGCGCGCCTTCGCCGACGGCAATGCGCTCGATCCAGCCCATGTCAGTGATATGCGCGTTTACACCGGCTCCAGTTCACAGGGGCCAGATCCCCTGATCCAAGCCGTCGAGGGCGTGGCGAACACCCCAGCCTATCGCGGGCTCGCCTACATCGTCCTCGAACGCTTCCACATCACGCCTTACGGCAATCGGCTTCCTCAGCTCTCCTTCGAATTGGTGACCTGATCCATGGCTCAGCTCGCGCTCACGGTGGCGGGCGGCGCGCTCGGCCAGGCGGTGGGCGGAGCCTTCGGCCAGGGTCTCGGCGCGCTGTTCGGCGCGACCATCGGCGGCATCCTCGACCAGCAGCTTTTCGGGCCACAGACCGGCCGGCAGACGCAGGAAGAAGGCAAGGTCACCGATGTGCGGCTCTCGGGATCGGCCTATGGGCTGGCCCGACCGAATGTCTATGGCCGAGGGCGGATCCCGGCCAATATCATCTGGGCGCGAGGCATCCGTGAGGAAGTGCGCACGACCACCGAAACGGTCGGTGGCGGCGGCAAGGGTGGCGGCGGCGGATCACAGACCGTCGTCACGACCAGCTACCACTACTACGCCGATGTGGCGCTCGGTCTCGGCGAAGGCCCGTTGACCTCAGTCTACCGCATCTGGGTCGATGGCCAGCCGATCGACAGTGACGATGTCGACGAGATCCGCATCTACTACGGCGACCAGACGCAAGGCCCCGATCCACTGATCCAGGCGGTCGAAGGCGTAGATCGCACGCCGGCGTTCCGGGGGACGGCCTATGTCGTCCTCGAAAACCTCTACCTCACCGTCTACGGCAACCGCTTTCCGAATTTCGAGATCGAGGTGTTTCGCGGATCGCCCGCGGGCACGGCGGATGCGCGCCATCTCGTCGAGAGCGTATGCCTGATCCCGGCATCGGGTGAGTTCGCCTACGATCCGGACGTCGTGTTCTCGAACCGACATGGTGCGGGCATCGGCTTCAAGGCGGCAATCAACGCCCATGCCGGCCAGGAGCGCGCCGACTTCTCGGTCGCGATCGACAATCTGCAGCGCGAGCTGCCGAACGTCGAATGGGTCTCGCTGGTCTATGCCTGGTTTGGCACGTCGCTCGATGTAGCGACCTGTTCGTTGCGCCCGGAATGCGAGACCGGCGTCTATGCCGATCAGGTGCCGGAGAGCCGCCCGCATGTCTGGAGCGTCGCCGGCATCGGCCGTCCGCTCTTCGGCATGGATGGTGAGATCTCCGGTGTGCCGCATTGGCCGATGGTCTCATCCTACATCAATCCCGACGGTTCGCTCGGCCTCTACTATGGCGGGACGATCGCCGACGGCGCCGTTGTGCGCGCGATTCAGGATCTGAAGGCGCGCGGCCTGAAGGTTCTGTTCTACCCGTTTATCCTGATGGACATCCCGCCGCCCGATCCGGCGCCCTTTCCGTGGCGCGGGCGCATCACCGGCGCCGCCATGGACGTGCCCGGCTTCTTCACCCGTGCCGACGGATATCTGCGGCTCATCCGTCACGGGATGACGCTCTGCGAGCAGGCGGGCGGTGTCGATGGCTTTGCGATCGGTTCGGAAATGGTTGCACTCAACCGCATCCGGGACGCCGGCGGCACCTATCCGGCGGTGGCCTACTGGAAGCAGATCGCCGCAGAAGCCAAAAGCCGTCTCGGGTCCGTCTGCAAGGTGACCTATTGTGCCGACTGGTCGGAATATCGCTATCACGATCGTGGCGGCGCCGATGTCGATTTCCCGCTCGATGAACTCTGGGCCGATCCGAACATCGATGTCATCGGGATCGACGCCTATTTCCCGCTGACCGATGTGCCACGCGCCGTCCAGGACAAGGAAGCGATCAAAGCCGGCTGGCAGAGCGGTGAACTCGTCGATTACTATTATGCGAGCCTCTCCGACCGTGATCTCGACCGGCGCGGGCTTGCGCCGATCCGGTCGCCGATCTCCGAGTCCTTCTGGGCGATCAAGGCGCTGCGCTGGTGGTGGGAGAACACGCATATCCCACGGGTCGCCGGCGTCCCGATGGGATCTCCGACGGATTGGGCGCCGCGCGCCAAGCCGATCTGGTTCACTGAGATCGGCTTTCCGACGGTGAACTGCGCCACGAACCAGCCGAACGTCTTCATCGACCCGAAATCGGTCGAGAGCTTCGCGCCCTACTATTCGACGGGCGCGGTCGACCGCGTCGTCCAGCGCGCCGCGATCGAGGCGACGGAGGAGTTCTGGCGCGACCCGGCCAACAATCCCGTCTCGCCCGCCTATGGCGGGCCGATGCTGGCCAGGCGCTTCGTCTGGTGCTGGGACGCGCGGCCCTATCCGTGGTTCCCGACGCTGTCGAATGTCTGGAGTGACGGGACGAACTACCGGCTCGGCCACTGGATCAACGGAAAGATTGGCAACATGCGACTCTCCGACATCGTCGGCGATCTATGCCTGCGCGCGGGGTTGCTTGCATCCGAGTTCGATGCCTCGGCGCTTGATGACGAAGTCATCGGCTATGTGGTGACCGAACGCAAATCGATCCGCGACATGATCGCGGTGCTCCAGACGGCCTACTTCTTCGATTGTGTCGAGCGCGATGGCAAGCTCGTCTTCGTCAAGCGCGGCGGTGGTGACTTCGTGGCGATCGATGCCGAAGACCTCGGCGCTTCGGACAGCGACAGCGATCGCTCGCGCGTGAAAATTGAACGCACGCAGGATACCGAGCTGCCGATTGCCGTCGACGTCGTTCACATCGACGAGGGGCGCGACTACCAATCCTCGACCGTCACCATCCGCAAGCAGGTCGGCCGCTCCGACAGCGTCACGACCTTCTCCCTGCCGATCGTGCTTTCGGTCGAGCAGGCGCAAACCATCGGTCAGCGTGCGCTGCGCGAGATGTGGCAGGGGCGCGAGGCGATCGATCTTCGCCTGCCGACCCGTGGGCTCAAGATCGACCCGACTGACATCGTCGAGGTGCCGGTCGACGGCGTGTTGCGGCGATACCGTGTCACTTCCGTCACCTATGGCAAACCCGGCCTTGTGCTGGTTCGCGGTCAGGCGACCGATGGTGGCAACCCAGATTTCGTGTCGACCCCGACAGGATCGGGGAGCTTGCCACCCTCGGCTCCAGAGCCGGTCTCGCCGGTGCGCATCGAGCTTCTCGATATGCCGATCCTCGTCGATGCGCACGAGGCGTCGTCGACCTCCTTCTACATGGCGGCATGCCCGCTCGGCGGCGGTCGGTTTCGAGGGGCCAGCCTCTTCCAGCCGACCGCCGATGGTCTCGACTATGTTTCGGCGACCGTGGCGACGCTTGCCTCGACCATGGGGGCGACGGTGACCGTTCTGTCTTCCGGGCCGGTCTGGACCTGGGATCGCGGGAACAGCGTCGAGGTCCAACTCGACTACGGCACGCTGCAATCTCTGCCCGATGAACGGGTGCTGGCGGGATCGAACGCGGCGCTGATCGGCAACGAGATCGTCCAGTTCGCGACCGCCGAGCTGATTGCTGCCGGACGCTATCGCCTCTCGCGCCTCCTGCGCGGTCAACGCGGAACCGAGGGCGATGTAGCGACCCATCCGGTCGGGTCGCGCTTCGTCATGCTCGACCCTGCCCGGCAGGTGCGCCCTACCTTCTCGGTTTCGCGGCTCGGGTTGACGATCGCCTACAAGGGGGCGCCCCTGCCGGAAGGGCCTGCTGGCGATCATGCATTGTCGCTGCCCTTCGCCAATGGTGGGCGTGGCCTGAAGCCATTCGCCCCGGCTCATCTGAGGGCCAGCCGCGAAACCGGAGGCGATGTGCGTCTCTCCTGGATCCGACGCAGCCGCATCGGCGGCGAATCCTGGTTTGCCGAGGTTCCGCTCGGCGAAGAGGCCGAGGAATACGACGTCACGATCCTCGACGGATCGACCGTACTCCGGACGATGCGGGTGACGAGCGCGAACCTCTTCTACACGGCGGCCCAGCAGGTCGCGGATTTCGGAGCGCAGCCGGCGACACTCAAATGGCGCGTGGCGCAGGTCTCGCGCGTCTTCGGGCCGGGCGGAAGCGCCGAGGTCACCAGCGCGCTCTGACCTCACCCAACAAAAGCAGGAACAGCCATGTCGACGATCAATCTTGGTCTGCCGCAGCTTGTGGCCGACCAGGCGCAGAAGCACGTCACCGTCAATGAAGGGCTCGCGCTGCTTGATGCCCTTGTCATGCCGGCAGTGAAAACCCGCGCCCTCTCCGCGCCGCCCGCGAGTCCGAATGAGGGCGAGCGCTGGATCATTGGGGCCAGTCCGATGGGTCTTTGGGCGGGCAAGGCGGGCCAGATCGCAGTCTGGCTCTCGGGAGCTTGGACCTTCCTCGTCCCGAACTCTGGTTGGACGATCCATGTCGAGGATGAGCGCGTGACGCTCACCTGGTCGGACGGCACCTGGCGCGATCGAATCGTCGGCACGCCGAACGGTGGGGCCATCCGCCTCGTCGCACTTGAACAGGAGCTTCCGCTCTCGGGCGCCTACGTCGATGCAACCACCGCCGTGATCGCCGACCGGATGATTGTTCTCGCCGTCGCCTCGCGGACCACGCAGGCCATCACCGGCGCGACGTCCTACTCGGTCGGCGTCGCCGGCAACGCTAGTCAGTTCGGCGGCTCGCTCGGGATCGCGCTGGGCTCGACCAATATCGGCGTGATCGGTCCCACCGCCTTCTACGCCGACACACCCATCCGCGTGACCGCAGCGGGCAGCAATTTCACGGGCGGCAAGGTGCGCCTTGTCCTCTACGCGCTCGCCTTCGCCGCCCCGAGCGCCTGACCGCCCAGGGTCGCGACAGGCGCCCTGTGGGCGCGACCGCGCGCGCCTGAGGGAGATACCGCGCCTAGCCCGCCCTTCGCGCCCGTCGGCCACGTGTGCGCCAACGTTCGTCAACCCAAAGTCCCGGAGAGGAGCCACCATGTCCGCAGTCCCTGCGGCGGCCGTCACCGTCGCGCCAGAAGCCATCACGATCACCTGGATGGTCGCAGGCGGTATCATCGCCGAGCTTCTGATCCTGATCGTGTTCCTCGTCAGGGTTGCCTGGTGGCTCTCCGGCCGTTTTGCCCTGATCGACGCGAGCTTCGCCGCGAACGCCCGCGAGATCGCAGAGATCAAGATGGACGTCTCGAACGACATCGCCGGCCGCAAGGTCGTCGCCGAGGCCCGAACTGACATCGCCCAGATGAAGGCGACGCTTGGCGAGTTTCGCGAGCGCATCGACCGCCTCGAAAACCATGAGGACGGGCGCAAGCACGCCTGACCTGCCGCCCATTCCCCCGCCACCCGGCCCGCCCTCCGGCGGGCTTTTTTTTGTTTTGGAGATCCCGATGTTGCCCAAAGACTACCGCTGGCTCGGAAGCGAGCCCGGACCGCGCATGCTGGTCGAAGCTCTGAAAGAATTCGGTGTCATGGAGGCGCCTGGCAACGCGGACAATCCGCGTATCCTCGGCTGGCAGCGCGAGCTTCAGGCAGCAGGCCTCGGCCGTGACTACGGCGGCTTCTACGACGCTGATGCGATCCCATGGTGCGGATTGTTCATGGCCGTGATCGCCCATCGGGCGAATGTCGAGCGCCGGCCGGAACGTAACCCCCCGAAACTCTACCTGTCGGCGCTCGCCTGGACTGCGTTCGGCAAGGCGATTCCGAAAAGCGCGGCAGCACTCGGCGATGTCCTCGTCTTCAAGCGCAGCGGCGGCGGGCATGTCGGCCTCTATGTCGGCCACGACGCCTCGGCCTTCCATGTCCTCGGCGGAAACCAGTCCGACCGCGTGACGATCTCCCGCCTCTCCAAGCAGCGCCTCGTCGCCGTGCGCCGGCCCGCCTACCTGGCCCAGCCCGCCAACGTGCGCCCCATCGCGCTCGGCTCTTCCGGCAGCCTCTCGGTCAACGAGGCCTAATCGTCATCTGAAGGAGAACATCCATGAACGCCATCCTGCAGTTCGGCGCGGGCTACCGCACCTACATCGTCGCCGCAACGCTGATCCTCGTCGTGATTGTCGAGAAGGGTCTCGGCATCGACGTGCCCGGAGTCGATGTCGGCTCCGACTGGCTCACCCAGATCCTCGCCGCGCTCGGCCTCGGTACGCTGCGTGCTGGCATCGGTAGCGCCGCCAAGTGAGCGAAAAGGGGCGTGCCGACGATCCCTGACCCGGCACGCCCCGCTCCGCATCGAAATGCCGGTGCATCCGGCATCCGGCCGGCGAAAACTCAGCCGGCCTTGTGGGCTCCGAACGGGTTCGCCGCCATTCCCACCACCGCGCTTGATCCGCCCCACCGTGCGGCTTCTCCCGCGGTCCCCGCGCTTATCGGGTCCGGGTCCCCATCATCGTCACCAAGAGCAGCGGTCAGGACAGTTCGGCCGGCAAGGTCGACGTCATTTCTGCAATCGTCTGAAATTCACCGACAAACTCGGGGCGATGCATCATCAGATAGCGGACGATGCGACCGTTCCCGAGCAGCTTTGCGAGGTACCCTTTGACGACGGTGAGCTGCAGGTGGTCCTTCCCATAGGAATCCTGGATCGACGTTATCGCTTCCTGCAGCCGACTGAGTTCGCTTTCCATTCGGGCCATGGCCTCCGGCGTCAGACCCTTGAGGCGTTTCGATTTGCTCGCGTCGACGAGCTGGGACTGCGGGGTGCCGGCCAGAATCGCCGAGATATAGGCGACCGAGTAGTTGTTGGCATTGACGAGAAGCTCGGCGGCCTCGATCTGACGGAGCGTTTTCATTTTCCGCAGTGTCTCGAAGACCCCGATGGGGCATGGCTTATCTTTCAGGAGCGCAACGGCCTCCTCGCAAATCCCATCCAGAAGCCGAACCTTGCGCTGCACGCTCTGGACGTTGATGTCGAGCGCCTTGGCAATCTTCTCCTCGGGTACGCCGCGCTCGATCGCGCGCCGGATCATCTTGTGTTCCTGAACGGCCGCGAGCCGGCTGATGCGCTTGTTGTAGGTGAACGCCTCGTCGTCCGTTGAAATGAGGCATTCAACTTGGGTTATGCCGAGATCCTTCAGAATCTCGATTCGCAAATGCCCATCGAGCAGCAGGAAAGCGCCCGACTGGCTTTTGTCGCGGGCGACTACCGGCGGTTCGACCAAGCCGACCTCACGCACCGATGCCGTGATCTGGCGGTATTTCTGGCTCGCCTTCACCGTCTTGCGCAGCGTGTGAACCGGCAGGATCGCGCTGATCGGCAGGACGACGAAGTCTTCTTCGAAGGCGACTTTCACGGTGTCGGATGGGCGGTGCGGCTCGCGTTTCATCAGCTCGCCCCCGCGACGAGCCGGCTCTCCAGCCAAGCTGGCATGGAATCCAGCCCCTCCGCGCGCAACAGCGTCAGGAAATGCTCGTCCTCGCGCAGGGAACGGAACGCCTCCACCACAAACAGAAGTCGATTCTGCGTGACCTCCGCCTTCTTGATTATCAGTTTCTGGCGATCGGCTTCCTGTCGATAAACCCGGACAAGCGCATCGCTCGTCAGGGGGCGCTGGACCTTTCGGCCGAACGGGGTTTCGTCGACATGGCGCCCCCGACGCTTGCGCTGCTGCAACAGCCGACGAACGGCGGCGAGTTTCTTGCCCCGCAGCTTCTTCTCGGTATAGGCATCCATCAGGGCACGTTGCGCGCCCTCATCGTCGGTGCGCGAGATCTCAATGGCGAGGTTGAGCGGCAGGAGCCCCGTTTCAACCGCCGAAACCAGGCGCTCTTCGCCGCGCTCCAGCAACCCAGCGATCATGTTCACGTATTCCGGGCTGACGCCGATCTTTTCGGCGATCTGGCGGTCGTTGTAGCCGCGGCGGCGCAGGGTTCCGATTTCCTGCATGAGATCGATCGCCCGATGCTGACGACGGGCGCAATTCTCGACCAGGCTCATCACCAGGCATTCATCCTCGCTGGCGTTGATGATGATGGCCGGGATTTCGCTCTGCTTGAGCTGGATGAATGCTTCCAACCGTCCCTGACCGCACACGAGGTCATATTCCGTCGGATCGGTTCCTGGTCGTCTGCTAACCGTGATGGGCCGCTTCAATCCGACTTTGGCGATATTGTCGACGATCTCCTCGAAGTTGCGCCGATTGCGCACGCGGGGGTTCAGCACGCGCACCCGCTCGGTCGGGATGAGGGTTACCTGCTTCTGGCTCCCGTTGACGATATCGCCTTGCATCAAGCGGCCTCCGAAAAATAGGCCCGACCGGCCAGCGCATAGAAAAAATCAAGCGTTTCAAAACGATAGGCATCGAGCGCCAACCCGTTCTGATGGGCCAGACGAAGGCGCGGCAGGCTCATGTCGATGCCCGGCAGAACGTAGTAGTCGAGGGGAACCTTGTTCACCTCGTTCATCCTGACGGCAATCGTAATGTCCGGGACGAGACCGACGTCGAGCCGGATTCGCCATCGCAACGATCCTGTTGGGGTTTCGAAGCAGCGGGCGATGACAACCGAAGCCGTGAATTCGTCATTCACGCGGATCAGATCGCTGATGGGATCTCGCTCGGACCGTCCGCCTGCCGCGGCAATTCCGGCCATGACGTCCGCGACGACCTGTGGATGCGCGTCGCGCAGGGCGCGGTTGACTTCGATGTAGCGATAGTCGCGATCGGGCTCGTAGCCGATCAACTCGTAGGCCCGCAACAAACTGCCGAAGCGATACCGATACGCGCTCGACGACGGCATCTCGTCATGCTCGTCAATCACGATGCCCGACAGGCTGCCGTATTCTTCGAGCAGGGCACGCAGCATCGCTAGCAGTTCTTCATCGGAATAGTGCCGGCTGCGCGCGTCGATGATCGCGCGTGCTCGCTCGAAGAGAGCCTGATCGACGACAGGGGAATACGCGCCTTCAGCCCGGATCCACATCTCTCTCGGATTGACGACGCGCCGCTGCTTCAGCTTGAACGAGACCTTGTTGTAGACGTTGTTGCCGATGTATTTTTCATTGGTCAGGACTTGGTGGACCGCTGCCCGCGTCCACAGCCGGCCGAAGTCCGTTGCGATCCCGTCTGCGTTCAGTGCAGCCGCGATTTCTCTCTCGGATCGCCCTTCATGCACGAACAGGCGATACATCCGCTGGACGGTGTCGACCTCTTCCGTCGGTCCTGGGATGAGCACGACACGATCGGTCTGAAGGCTTTTTCGATCGCCACGCCCCAGCTCGCCCTTGGTGTTGCCGTGCTCGTCGATCAGCACACGGCGCAGGCCATAGCCTGGTGTGCCGCCCTGACGAAACCCGAGTTCGACCAAGCGGCATTGGCCTGCAAATACCTTGACTGAAAGTTCGCGGCTGTACTCGCCAGCCATGACGCGCTTGACGGTTTTCAGCAGGTTGGAACCGATGCTGCCGTCGTTCTCGAATTGCTCCCCGCAATAGTGAACCCGAATGCCAGCGCGGGAGCAGATGTGCTCATGATAGGCGCCTTCATCCGCGTCCTGGAAGCGGCCCCAGCGACTCACATCGTAGACAAGTATGGCCGAGAATCCGGCGTGACCGGATGTGACCTCGGCCATCAGGCTTTGCAGAGCTTCTCGGCCATCGAGGCGAAGACCACTTCGACCAGAGTCCTCGAAGACGTGCAAAATCTTCAGACCGCGAGCAACAGCATACTTCCTGATGACGTCAAGCTGATTCTCCGTCGAGTATTTCTGATGGTCTGTCGACATGCGCACGTAAGCGACGGCGGCAATATCGTTGCCGACATCGTCAGTGACCTGGTGTCTTGGCTTTGAGAGCTGCCCTTTCAATCTTCCATCCTCACGCGACAATCGGGCGTAACTCGTCGTTCCTGCAACGCCTCCAGATCAATGCTCTTCGCCTATTTAAGGCGAAGGAGCGTGGAATGTCGTTTCCGAAAAAGGGCAAGTCCTTTCCGGGCAATGAAGCGAATGGTGGTGGGTCGCAGTCGAGTGAGACGCGATTCGCCGTCGAAATTGCGGTTGCGTTGAAGCGGTCGCTGGGTTCAACGTAAGAATGCGGTGTGGGCCGCCTTGTGGCTAAGCATTTCGGCGTCCAGCTTTTCCGCGCTCGTAGTCCGGCAGTAGTGCTGGCAGCGGTGCTGGAGACGTTGTCGTGGATGATGAGACCTATGTCCGGCGGCGGCGCTGGAGTGTGGAGGAGAAGCGCGCGGTCGTGGCCGAGGCGCTGTCGAGCGGGAACGTGATCGCGACGGCGAAGCGGCATGGCATCCAGGCTCAGCAGATCTACCGATGGCGCGAGCGGCTCGATGAGCCGCAGAGTGTGACCGCGTTTCTGCCGGTGTCGATCGCGCCAGATTCCGCGTCGCTCAGTCCGGCACCGGTGCTGGACCAGAGCAGTCAGGATTACAGTCCAGCAGCAATGCTGGATCGCCCGTCGCGGGTCGAGATCGTGTTGTCCGCTGGTCGGCGCGTCATCGCCGAGGGCGGCGTCGATGTCGATGTGATGCTCAGGTTGGCGCGAGGCCTCGAGGCGCTCAGGTGATCCCGGTCCCTGTCGGCGTGAAGGTTTGGCTGGCGACCGGCCACACCGATATGCGCAAGGGGTTCGCCTCGCTGGCGCTGGTGGCGCAGGAGGTTCTGAAGCGCGATCCGCTGAACGGTCACGTGTTCTGTTTCCGAGGTCGTCGCGGCGATCTTTTGAAGGTGATCTGGCACGACGGTCAGGCGGCGAGCCTCTATGTGCGCCGGCTGGAGAAGGGCCGATTCCTGTGGCCGTCGCCGGCCGACGGCGTCGTTGCGATTACGCCCGCGCAGATGGGCTATCTGTTGTCCGGTATCGACTGGCGCAATCCGGTGGAGACGTGGCGGCCGACTGCGATCGGATGACGCCTTTCGGCTTGCGTTCGCAGAGGGATGTGATTCCATCCCATGCATGAGAACGCCAGTCTCGTCACGCTCCTCGCTGAACCTGCCGACCGATCTGGCGGCGGCGCATGCGATGATCCTGGCGGAGCGCCAGGCCCGCGTCGAGGCGGAAGCGGCGGCATCGCGCCTCGGCGCCGAGGCGCTGCAGCTCAAGGCCACCGCTTCCTCCACCGAGGCGATGATCGCGCATCTCAAGCTCATGATCGAGAAGCTGCGCCGCGAGCTTTACGGCCAGCGCTCCGAGCGCACGGCGCGGTTGATCGACCAGATGGAGCTTCAGCTCGAGGAGCTGGAGGCGCAGGCGACGGAGGACGAGATCGCCGCGGAGGCAGCATCACGCCAGGTGGCGTCGCCCCTGCCGTCGCAGCGCCGCCGCCCCGTGCGCAAGCCCTTCCCCGAGCACCTGCCGCGCGAGCGGGTGGTGGTGCCCGCGCCGACGTCCTGCCCCTGCTGCGGCTCGATGAAGCTGTCGAAGCTTGGCGAGGACGTGACCGAGACGCTGGAGGTGGTCCCGCGATCCTGGAAGGTGATCCAGACCGTGCGGGAGAAGTTCACCTGCCGCGCCTGCGAGACAATCACCCAGCCGCCGGCTCCGTTCCATGTGACGCCGCGCGGCTTCGTCGGGCCGAACCTGCTTGCCATGGTGCTGTTTGAGAAGTTCGGGCAGCACCAGCCGCTCAACAGGCAGAGCGAGCGTTATGGCCGCGAGGGCATCGATCTCTCGGTCTCGACGCTCGCCGACCAGGTCGGCGCCGCGACAGTGGCGCTGGCGCCGCTGCATGCCTTGATCGCCCGCCACGTCATGGACGCCGAGCGCCTGCACGCCGACGATACGACGGTGCCGATCCTGGCCAAGGGCAAGACCGATACCGGCCGGATCTGGACCTATGTGCGCGACGACAGACCCTTCGGCGGCGCCGATCCGCCGGCGGCGCTCTACTTCGCCTCGCGCGATCGGCGGCAGGAGCATCCCGACGCACATCTCGCAGGCTGGCGCGGCATCCTCCAGGCCGATGCCTATGGCGGCTACAACGGCCTCTATGATCTCGCGCGCAAGGCAGGAGCGGTCACGTCGGCGCTCTGTTGGGCGCATGCGCGCCGCGGCTTCTTCGAGCTCGCCGACATCGCCGCCTCGGCGCGGCGCGGGCCCGTCTCACCGATCGCGCTCGAGGCGGTGAAGCGCATTGACGCGCTCTTTGCGATCGAGCGCGAGATCAACGGGCTGAGCGCCGACGAGCGTCGTTGCGTCCGCCAGGAGCGAAGCCGCCAGATCGTCGAGAACCTGCGCACCTGGCTCGGCGAACAGCGCCTCACGCTCTCGCGCTCGGCGACCGTCGCCAAGCCGATCGACTACATGCTCCGGCGCTGGGACGGCTTTGCTGCCTTCCTCAACGACGGGAAGGCCTGCCTCTCGAACAATGCCGCCGAACGAAGCCTGCGCGGTTTTGCCCTCGGTCGCAAAGCCTGGCTGTTCGCCGGCTCCAGTCGCGGCGCCGAGCGGGCCGCTGCCATGGTGACGCTGATCCAGACCGCGAAGATGAACGACGTCGATCCACAGGCCTGGCTTGGTGACGTGCTGGCCCGCATCGCCGAAACGCCTCAAGGCAAGCTCGACCAACTCCTGCCTTGGAACTGGCGCGCGGCGTCGACCGCCGCAATCGCGGCTTGACGATGCACGTCAACAAGGTCCACTCCGTCCGAACCCTGGCGCTCGTCGCCCGCGATCTCGGTAAGGACGAAGACTGGCTCGCCGATCTCGCGCTCGACATGGAACCGGAGGACGGGCTGATCTGGGTCTACGATCCGCAGCACGAGGACGGGACCATGGCCTTCACCGAATACGGCGTCGAAAGCCTGCTCAACCTCATCGACATCCATCGCAGCATGCCGAAATAGGCCTGCCGCGGCCCACGCCGGATGAATACGGTTCAACCCATGCGGCCGTGAAAACAGCAGCAGCTTGGACCGGAGCCAACGAACGAACTGCGAAGAACTGGTTCTCTGGGCGCTACGGTCCGAGTGGCGAGCATCTCGTCGCTCTTGCCCGGAACTCCGATGAGGTGCTTCATGCCTTCCTGAGCATGGCCGGACGCTCCGATCTGATCGCCGCCGTCAAACTTGCCCATCTCGAATATGCTGCTGAGGATCTCCTGGCAACCATCAGGCAGATGAACGGCAGGACCATGTGACGAATAGTGGTCAAGGCCATGTCCGAACAATTTCTCGTATATTGCTTTGACCGTATATTCTAAAAATCAAATAGACGGCTTGGCCAGATGAGCATGGATCAGATCGAATATCCGAATAGCGCGACGTGGGAGGCCCGGCGCGCATGGTTTGATGCGGAGTTCGATACTGAGCGACGCGGTGGCGCATACGTTGTTGGCGAGCACGCAACTGCACTGCTTGTGGATCTGCAATCCGTTTTCTGTGCGGGCGCATTCATCAGCGCGATTATTTTGTCGTGCACTATAGTCGATGCTCACCTTCGAGAAGCAGAAATTGGTGAGGAGTTCGACGGAGGCATGCAGGCGGCCTTTGCCAATTCTGACTTTGCAGGTGATCTTGAATGGTTGCGACGGGAGCGCAATGCTCTGGTTCATTTCAAGCCTTCTAGAGGGCCAAAGATATTAATCGACGACCATTACTGCTCACGTTCAGATCACGAGACAAATGCGAGGCGTGCAATCTCTCTCGTAGCAAGCGTCGTTTTCGAGAATCCGTGGGTCTGATCTGGGAGCGCGTGGCCTTGCGCTGTAGTTCGGCCTGTTGCGAGCAGAACGTCCGCATCCAGTTTCCTATCCTCCGCCAGCCCCAACCAGCACGCACCTCGCTCGGATTTTCGTCCCCCCGCGGGCGGTCGACGGTCTCATGCCTCTGGGCGAGCGCGGGTTGCGCAATCCACTGACAGTTCGGGTCAGGGCTGGAACAGTTGCCCGTTGCCCGCGGCACGCCTCGGGAACCCGATTCGAAGCCAAGCACCATCTTATCGGCGCTCTGGGGCACTGATCCCAGCCCAGCCCCGTCGCGGCGGCTCCAGCGGCGGGAACTCGCCACACCAAGGGCGGCCGAGCTCCGCCTTCCGCGAAGGGCGCAAAGACTTTCACCTCCCGATGCATAAGCAGTCCGGAGCGCGCGCCACCGCCCCACCACCGCGCGCTTCGCGCGGAGACGCAGGCCGCACCCCGCCGCCGGGCCGGCTCAGCGCACCGCGTGCACCAGCCACAAAGTGAGGGCGGGGAACATCACCAGCAGCACCAATGCGGCCATCTGGATGACCATGAACTCGCCCATGCCCTTGTAGATGGTCGTCAGCTTCCAGTCGGGCATCACGTTCCGCAGATAATAGGCCGACATGGCCACGGGCGGGCTGAGGAAGGCGCTCTGCAGGTTCACCGCCACGAGCGCGCCGAACCACAGCATGGTGTCGAACTTCGACAGGCCGAAGTCGAGGCTCTGCACCACCGGCAGGAAGATGGGCACGAAGACGAGGACGATCGCCGGCCATTCGAACGGCCAGCCGAGCACGAAGATCAGGGCCAGGATCAGGATCAATTTGCCCATGTCGGGCAGCGGGATGTTCACCAGCGCCTGGGTGATGACGTTGGCGGTGCCGAGGGTGGTGAAGACGGCGCCGAACACGTTGGACGCCACCGCCAGGAACAGCACCATGCTGGAGGTCACGAGCGTGCCCTTCGCGGCATAGGTCAGGCCCTGGAGGTCGAGCTTGCGATAGAGCGCCGCGAGGAGCACGGCGCCGAACGCGCCGCAGGACGCGGCCTCCGTGGTGGTGGCAAGGCCGCCGAGGATCGTCCCGAGGGTGCAGCCGATGAGCGCCAGCAGCGGCAGCACGCCCAGCACAAGTTCGCGCAGCACCTCCCGCGCCGGCACCCGCTCCTCCACCGGAACGGCCGGCCCGACCGACGGATTGATGAAGCTCCGCAGGAGGCAATAGGCGATGTAAAGCGCGCCCAGGGTGAAGCCCGGCACCAGGGCCGCCGAATAGAGCTGGTTCACCGGCACGCCGAGGGTCGGCCCCATCACCACCAGCATGATGCTCGGCGGGATGAGGATGCCGAGCGTGCCGCCGGCGGCGATGGCGCCGGCCGACAGGCGCGCGTCATAGCCCGCGCGCTGCATCATCGGCCCGGCCATGATGCCGAGCACCACCACCGCCGCGCCGACGATGCCGGTGGCCATGGCGAAGATGGTCGCGGTGAGCAGCACCGCGAGGTAGAGCGAGCCGCGCATGGGCGCGAGCAGGTTGCGCACGGCCGTGAACAGCCGCTCCATCAGCCCGGCCCGCTCGGTCATGTAGCCCATGAAGATGAACAGGGGCACGGCCGGAAGGATGTCGTCCTTCATGGTGCCCCAGATCTGGATATAGGCGAGGTTGAAGGTGAGCGCCGGATCGAGCCCGATCGAGCCGAACACGATCGCCAGGAACAGCAGCGTGAAGGAGATGGGGAAGCCGACGAAGATCACGCTGACCATGGACAGCAGCATGACGAGGCCGACGATTTCTTGAAAGGTCACGGGCGCCCCCGGTCAGACTTCGATTTTTTCGTGTTCCGTCATCAAGACGCCGGTCCTCACCGCCCACAGGGACTTCATGAGCTCGGAAATGCCCTGAAGGATCAGCAGCGCGCAGGCGAGCGGGATGACGAAGCGGAACGGCCACAGGATCGGCCGCCAGATGCCGGTCGAGGAGCGCTCGCCGAGCTGAAGCGAGTCCATGAACTCACCCCACGAAATGTAGAACAGCACCGCCATGGTGGGGATGAACAGGACGAGGTAGGCGAACGAATCCACCAGCCCCTTGGTGCGGGGCGACATCTGTTCCCAGAAGATGTCGGTGCGCACATGCGCGCCCTTCAGCAGGGTGTAGCTCGCGCCCAGCATGAACAGCGCGCCGAACGACATGGTGGTCACGTCCAGCGCCCAGATGGTCGGCGAATGGAGCACGTAGCGCATGATCACCTCGATGACGTTCGAGAGGACCAGCGGCGGCACGAAGAGGATGAGCACCAGATAGCAGGTGAAGCCGGTGAAGGCGTCGATCCCGCGGATCAGACGGATATAGGGCGTGGCAGGACGCATGGCCCACTCCCTTGAGATGGACGACGGGACGGCAGGATGGCACACGGGGCGGCATCCCGCCGCCCCGTGCCGCAGCCACCTCAGTTGCTGGATGTGCTGACGGCGCCGTCCGTCGCCGCCCCGATCGCTTCGGGCCAGTAATGCTTGGCGGCGAAGCCGTAGGGCACCTGCACCCGCATGCGCGCCGGCACCACCTTCTCGGCATAGGCGCGCTGGGAGTCGTACACCTTCTTGAAGTAGGGATTCTTCTCAGACTGGTCCTTGGCCACGTTGTCCCACGCCTTGAGCACGTTCACCATGATGTCGTCCGGCGTGCGATAGACCTTCACGCCGTCCGTGGTCTGCAGTTCCTTGAGGGCCTCGGCATTGCGCTTGTTGGCCAGCACGATGGACTCGAAGGTCGCCGCCATGGTTGCGGTCTTCATGATCTGCTGCAGGTCGGGCGACAGGCTCTTCCACACGTCGCCGTTGACGATGAGCTCGAGAATGGTGCTCGGCTCGTGCATGGAGGGCAGGTAGTAGTTCTTCCAGACGGTCTGGAAGCCCATGGCCTTGTCCTCGAACGGGCCGGCGAACTCGGCGCAGTCGATCACCCCGCGCTCGCCCGAGGGCACGATCTCGCCGCCGGGGATGTTCACCGTGGTCATGCCCGACGGCGCGAACACCTCCGCCGTCATGCCGGTCTCGCGGCACTTGCGGCCCTTGAGGTCGGCCCAGTCCTTCACCGGGGTCTTGAACCAGCCGAGCGGCTGGTTGCCGGCATAGGTCATGGGGAAGGCGACGACGTTGCGCTGGATCTGGTCCTTGTAGAAGTCCTGGTAGAGCTCGAGGCCGCCACCATTGTAGATCCAGCCGATGTAGTCGAGGCTGTCCATGCCGAACGGACCGCCCGGCGCCGGGCCGAACAGGGTCGCGGCGCTGTTCTTGCCGACCGAATAGGCCGCCGCCGACTGGCCGCCGTCGAGCACCTTCTTGTTGATGGCGTCCACCACCTCGAAGGCGGGCACGAGGGCGCCGGCGGGCATGGCCTCGATCTGGAGGCGGCCGCCCGACATGCTGTTCACCAGGCTGGCCCAATACTGCAGGTTCTCATAGGTGGGCGTGCCGGCGGGATAGGACGTCTGGAAGCGCAGCTTGCGGGGCTGGACCTGCTGCTGCGCGTCCGCGCCGGCGGGAATGAGCGCGACGCTGAATGCGAGCGCGGATGCGGCGAGAGCCGTCATGAACTTCATTTCGTTTCCTCCTGATTTTGTTTGAGAGGGCCTCGAGGGCCCTTCTTCTTGCGGCGCGGGCGCCGGGACGTGATCCCTTGCGAGGCCTATTCGGCCGCCGTCGCGTAGGGAACGTTGCGCCCGCCGTAGCGGCGGACGCGCACGTTGGCCTGCTCGGCATGGCCTGCGAAGCCTTCGAGCATGCAAAGGCGCGAGCAGTATTCGCCGATCATGGCCGAGGCCGCGTCGGTCAGAACCTTCTGATAGGTGCAGGTCTTCAGGAACTTGCCCACCCACAGGCCGCCGGTGTAGCGGGCCGCCTTCTTGGTGGGCAGCGTGTGGTTGGTGCCGATCACCTTGTCGCCGAACGCCACATTGGTGCGCGGGCCGAGGAAAAGGGCGCCGTAATTGGTCATGTTGGCGAGAAAGTAATCGGGATCCCGGGTCATCACCTGGACGTGCTCGGAGGCGATGCGGTCCGCCTCGGCCACCATCTCCTCGTCGCTGTCGCACACGATGACGGCCCCGTAGTCCTCCCAGGAGCGCCGCGCCACCGCGCCGGTGGGCAGGATAGCGAGCAGGCGCTCGATCTCGGCCATGGTCGCGTGCGCCAGGGTCTGCGAGGTGGTCAGCAGGATGGCGGGCGAGTTCGGCCCGTGCTCGGCCTGGCCGAGGAGGTCGGTGGCGCACATCTCCGCATCCACGCTGTCGTCGGCGATCACCAGCGTCTCGGTGGGGCCGGCGAAGAGGTCGATGCCCACCCGGCCGAACAGCTGGCGCTTGGCCTCCGCCACGAAGGCGTTGCCCGGGCCCACCAGCATGTCCACCGGGGCGATGGTCTCGGTGCCCAGCGCCATGGCGGCCACCGCCTGGACGCCGCCGAGGCAGTAGATCTCGTCCGCCCCGGCGAGGTGCTGGGCGGCGACGATGGCGGGCGCCGGGGCGCCCTGGTAGGGCGGCGCGCAGGTGACGACGCGCTTCACGCCGGCCACCTTGGCGGTGAGCACGCTCATGTGCGCCGACGCCAGCAGCGGATACTTGCCGCCGGGCACGTAGCAGCCCACCGAATTCACCGGAATGTTCTTGTGGCCGAGCACGATGCCGGGCAGCGTCTCGACCTCCAGGTCCTTCAGCGCGTCCTTCTGGTGCTGGGCGAAGTTGCGCACCTGCTCCTGGGCGAAGCGGATGTCGTTGAGATCGCGCCGGGTGAGCTGGGACAGGCAGGCCTCGATCTCCGCGTCGGAGAGGCGATAGTCCGCGCGGTCCCATTTGTCGAACTTCACCGAGAGCTCGCGCACCGCCGCGTTGCCGCGCGCCTCCACGTCGGCGAGGATCCCCTCGACGGTGCGGCGCACCGCGGCATCGTCCTCGGCGAGGGCGTCGGCGGAACGGCCGTCCTTCAGAACCTTGATCATGGCGTCACTCCGCGGGGCTGGCGGCCGGCGCGGCCGCGGTCTTGGGGGCGGGCGCCGTCTCCGGCGCGTCGGGAACCGCCATGGCCATCTTGATCACGCTCGAATAGTCGAGCGCGGCAAAGCCGTTGCGGCAGTGCATGGCGAAGATCTCGCAGGCGAGATCGCCGAGCGCCGCCATGGTCTTGCTGTCGTTGGCCAGCTCCTTGGCGAGGCGCATGTCCTTGAGCTGGAAATCGGAGCGGAAGCCGCCGGCGAAACCGTTGGCGGACGGCACGTTCTCCATCAGCCCCGGATAGGGATGATAGCGCTCCAGCGCGTAATTGGTGCCCGAGCTGTTGCGCATGATGTCGGAGAGGATCGCCGGATCGAGCCCGTTGGCGACGCCGAGCGCCAGCGCCTCCACCGTGCCGACCATGCAGATGCCCGAGAGCATGTTGTTGCAGAGCTTCGCCGTGTGGCCGGCGCCGCTGGCCCCCACATGGAAGATCTTCGCGCCCATGGCCTCCAGCAGCGGGCGGGCGTCGGCGAGGTCCTCGGGCTCGCCCCCCACCATGAAGGTGAGCGTGCCGGAATGGGCGCGCGGCGTGCCGCCGGAGACCGGAGCATCGATCATGCGCCGGCCCGCGGCGCGGGCGGCGGCCGCCACCTCGACGGTGACGGTGCTGGAGATGGTGCTCGAATCCATGAGCAGCGCGCCGGGCCGGGAGGCTTCGATGAGCCCGCCCTCGCCGAGATAGGCCGCCCGCACGTCCTGGCCGGTGGGCAGCATGGTGATGACCACGTCGGCCTGCCCCGCGGCCTCGGCCGCCGAGCCGGCGATCGCCGCGCCGGACGCCGCGGCCGCCGCGCAGGCGTCCTTCGACAGGTCGAAGCCGATGACCTCGAAGCCCCCGGCGACCAGGTGACGCGACATCGGCAGCCCCATATTGCCGAGGCCGATGAATGCAATGCGTTTCACGTTCCCACCCTTCATTGCGCGGCGGTGTTGACGATGACGGTCTTGGACCAGGTGAAGTGGTTCACCAGGCTCTCCACCGAGAGCTCCCGGCCCGTGCCGCTGAGCTTGGTTCCGCCGTATTCGATATTGGCCTCGGCCACCGCGAACTGGTTGACCTGGACGAAGCCGGCATCCATGCGGTCGATGAAGTCGAACGCCGCGCGCAGGTTCTCGGTCCACAGCACCGCCGCGAGGCCGAAGGTGCTGTCGTTGGCCTCGGCGATCACTTGGTCGAAATCGGTCCAGCGCGCGACCGTGGCCACCGGACCGAAGATCTCGTCGCGGCACACCGGCGAGGCGGGCGGCACGCCCTCGATCAGGGTGGTGGTGTAGAAATAGCCGTCCTTCAGCGCCGGATCCGACGGCCGCTCGCCGCCGATGAGGATCTTCGCGCCGTCCGTCTCGCGGGCCATGGCCACGTAGCGCTCCACCCGGGCGAGCTGCTCGCGCGAGATGATGGAGCCAACCTGGGTCGCCTCGTCCAGCGGATTGCCGATCCGGAAGGTGGGGATGGCCGCCAGCACGCGCTCCATGACGGGCTCATAGACATCCGCGTGGAGATAGATTCGCGTTCCGGCGGTGCAGGACTGGCCCTGGCGCTGCAGCCTCAGGCCGGCGATGACGCCCTTTGCGGCGCGCTCGATGTCGGCGTCCGCCATGACGATGTTGGGATTCTTGCCGCCCAGCTCCGCCGTCACCGGCACGATCTTGTCGGCCACCGCGTGGAGGATGCGGGCGCCGGTGGCGCTCGATCCGGTGAAGGTCACCTTGCGCACCAGCGGGTGCTCGCACAGCGGCTGGCCCGCCTCGGTGCCGAAGCCGGAGATCACATTGGCGACGCCGGCGGGCAAGACGCCCTGCAGCAGCTCGAAGACGCGCAGCACGGCGAGCGGCGCCTGCTCGGCGGTCTTCAGCACCACCGCATTGCCGGCGGCAAGCGCGGCGCCGGTCTTGGTGGCGGTCTGCATGAGCGGCGCATTCCAGGGGATGATGGCGCCCACCACGCCCATGGGCTCGCGCTTGGTATAGAGGAAGACGCCGTCGGCGCGCGGCACCGTCATGCCCTTCATCTCGCCGGCGAGGCCGCCGAAGAAGCGAAAGATGTCCACCATGGTGGCCGCCTCGCCGCGGGTCTGGGTGGCGAGCGCGTTGCCGGTCTCGAGCGAGGAGAGCTGGGCGAGCGCCTCGGCCTCCTTCTCCAGAAGGTCGGCCGCCTTGAGCAACAGCGCGCCACGCTCGCGCGCCGACACCCGCCGCCAGCTCTCGAAGGCGCGCTGGGCGCTGCGCACCACCTGATCCACATCGGCCGCGCCGCAGCGGGGCGCCTTGCCGATGACCGCGCCGGTGGCCGGATTCTCCACCTCGAAGGTCTCGGCGGTGAGCGCGGGCTGGAGCTTGCCATCGAACACGATGTGGCCGGACAGGCGCCGCGCCTCCCGCATCGCCGCATCCGTGCGCTGCATGACGAGATCCATCTGACGCGCCGAGTCCATGTGCGGTCCTTCCCCTGCTGGCCTTGCTTGGCGCTGCTCCGATTGCGTCCGGAGCGCTTGCGCATACGTATGCATTGTGTTAGCGATGATCCTCGTGGGTGTCAATCGCATCTCGGGTGAAATGTGAAAAAGCCGCGAATTGGACTTGTAATCGGAGATCCGGCCGGCGTCGGCCCCGAGGTGTCCGCCAAGCTTCTCGCTTCAGATGCAGTCAATGATTCTGCAATCCTGGTATTTGGCAGCAACGATGTCTTATTTTCTACCGCAGCGCTGTCCGGAATAGACTTGACGAAGCGTCAGTCATATGAACGCTCTCCTTCAGATATTGCGGCCGGAACCTTTCTGCTCGTAGAGCAGCCGCACCGCGCGCTGGCCCTCGGCATCGCCAGCCCCGCCAGCGGCGCCTACGTGCTCGACGGCCTGCGCCATGCGGCCGAGGCGGTGCGCCGCGGCGAGGTGGATGGCGTGCTCTACGCGCCGCTGAACAAGCAGGCGATGGCGCTCGCCGGCCACCACGCCCTCGACGAGCTGCATTACTTCCGCGACCTGCTCGGCGTGGACGGATTCTGCTGCGAGCTGAACAATCAGGGCCCGCTGTGGACCGCACGGGTCACCTCCCACATGCCGCTGAGCGAGGTGGCGCGCAACATCACGCCGCAGAACATCCGCAGCGCCGTGCGGCTCGGCGTGGAGGCGGTGCGCCGCACCGGCATCGCCGCGCCGAAGGTGATGGTGGCCGGCCTCAATCCGCATCTCGGCGAAGGCGGCACCATGGGGCGCGAGGAGATCGATATCATCCTGCCGGTCGTCGCCGAGCTGCGGGGCGAAGGCATCGACATCATCGGCGTCTTCCCGGCCGACACCATCATCCCGCGGGCCCTGCGCGACGGCGTGCACCTCGTCGTCACCATGTATCACGACCAGGGCCAGATCGCCCTGAAGGCGCTGGGGTTCGACCGCACGGTGACGGTGCTCGGCGGCCTGCCGGTGCCGTTCGCCACGCCCTCCCAGGGGTCGGCCTACGACATCGCCGGCAAGAATCTGGCCGACCCCTCGGGGCTCATCGCCGCCTTCGGCCTTCTGGAGGCGATCGCGGCCAGGACCCTTGCCGAAAATGCCGTCCCATGAGTATCCGTTGGCAGCAAGAATTCGTGCCGGCGCCCCGTGGACGGCGGCCCGGCACGTGCCTAGAGTTGCAGCGATGAAAAGGGTCACTTCCAAGGACGTCGCGCGCGTGTTGGGCGTGTCCCAATCCACGGTTTCGCGTGCCTTCTCCGCCGATGCGCGCATCCCGGAGGAGACCCGCCGCAAGATCCTCGAATCCGCCCGGACCCTCGGCTACACCCCGAACGAACTGGCCCGCGGCCTGCTGAAGCGCAAGTCGAACATCGTCGGCGTGGTCATGGCGGACATGCTGAACCCGTTCTACCCGAACGTGCTCGACATCATGTCCCGGCACCTGCACGGCAGCGGCAAGCGCATGCTGCTGTTCTCCGTGCCCAACGACACGGACGTGGACGAAGTCCTTCCCTTCCTCCTGCAATACAAGGTGGAGGGGGTGATCATCACCTCGGCCACCCTGTCCTCGAAGATGGCCGACGTGTTCCGCAACCACGACACCAAGGTGGTGCTGTTCAACCGCGCGGTCTACGACCATTCGGTCAGCTCGGTGTGCTGCGAGAATGTGGACTCGTCCGCCAACGTGGCGCGCCTGCTGGTGCGCGCCGGGCACAAGCAGTTCGCCATCATCGGCGGCAAGCCGGACACCTCCACCCACATCGAGCGCAGCGGCGGCTTCCAGCGGGAGCTGCGCCGCTCCGGCCTGACGCTGCTGGCCGAGGAATTCGGCGGCAACACCTTCGAGGGCGGCTTCCGCGCCGCCAAGGCGCTGCTCGGCGCCAAGGAGCGGCCCGACGCCATCTTCTGCATCAGCGACGTGATGGCCATGGGCGCCCTCGATGCCGCGCGCTGCGAGCTCGGCCTCAACGTGCCCGGCGACGTGTCCATCGTCGGCTTCGACGATATTCCCTCGGCCGCCTGGCCGTCCTACGACCTCACCACGGTGCGCCAGCCCGTGGAAGCCATGGTCTCGCAGGCTTTGTCCATCCTCGCCGAGGACGTGGGCTACGGCTCCTCCGCCCCGGTGGCGGTGCGCGTGCCGGGCGAGATCGTCATCCGCCGTTCCGCCAAGCTCGAACCGATCCGCCGCAAGGCCCACTTCCCCGCCTGACGCCGCCGGGCCAGCCGGGGCCGCCGCGCACGCGGGCCTGTACCAGAATATGCATACGTATGCACAAACTCGGGAGGATTGCATGGATGCCAAGGTCGGCGCGGTCGCGCCGGATTTCCGTTTGGATGGCAAGCGCGCCCTGGTGACGGGCGCGGGGCGCGGCATCGGCCTTGCCAGCGCGCTGGCGCTCGCCCGCTACGGGGCCGACGTCACGCTCCTCGCCCGCTCCGCCGACGAGATCGACGCGGCCGCCGCGCAGGTGCGCGACCTCGGGGCGGCGGCCGACGCCCTGCCCCTCGACCTGCGCGATATCGACGGCCTGACCGCCGCTCTCGCCGCCCGCCCGGCCTACGACATCCTGGTCAACAGCGCCGGCATGAACCGCACCGCGCCGTTCCTCGATGTGCCGCAGAAGGACTATGACGACATCATGGGCCTCAACGTGCGCGCGCTCTACTTCACCGCCCAGGCGGTGGCGCGCGGCATGGCGGCAGCGGGCCGCGGCGGCTCCATCATCAACCTGTCGTCGCAGATGGGCCACGTGGGCGGCCCGACCCGCACCGTCTACTGCACCTCCAAATGGGCGGTGGAGGGCATGACCCGCGCCATGGCCCTCGATCTCGCGCCCTATTCCATCCGCGTGAACACCGTCTGCCCCACCTTCATCGAGACGCCCATGGCGAGCGCCTTCCTGAAGGACGAGACGTTCAAGGCCCAGGTGCTCTCCAAGATCAAGCTCGGCCGCATCGGCCAGGTGGACGACGTGACCGGCGCCATCGTCTTTCTCGCCTCCGGCGCCTCCGCGCTCATGACCGGGGCGTCCCTGCTGATCGACGGCGGCTGGACCGCGGACTGACAATCAAGACAACGGAGGAAGACCCCATGCTGCTGGAGGGAAAGGTCGCCGTCATCACCGGCGCGGCGTCGGAGCGCGGCATCGGCCGGGCCACCGCGCGCCGCTTCATCGCCGAGGGCGGGCGCATCGCCATCATCGACATCGGCGCCGGCCCCGCCGAGGCGGCCGCGGCGGCGCTCGGCAACGGCCATCGCGGCTATGGCTGCGACGTGACGGACGAAGCGGCCTGCGCCGACACGCTGGCGCGGGTGCGGGCCGATTTCGGCGCGCTCGACATTCTGGTGAACTGCGCCGGCGTCAGCCAGCCGGACCGCTTCCTGGAGATCAAGCCGGTCGACTACAAGCTGGTGATGGACGTCAACCTGCTCGGGACGTTCAACATCTGCCGGGCCGCGATGCCCCTGTTCAAGGCGCAGGGATCGGGGGTGATCGTCTGCGTCGGGTCCCTCGCCGGGCTCCGGGGCGGCGGCGTGTTCGGCGGCCCTCACTACGCGGCGTCCAAGGGTGGCGTCCACAGCCTCGCCAAGGCGCTCGCGCGCGAGTTCGCCGGCGACGGCATCCGGGTGAACGCGATCGCGCCGGGTCTGGTGGACACCGACCTCTTTCAGGGCCGCCTGACGCCGGAGCAGCGCCGTTACGTGGAGCAGAGCGTGCCCATGGGCCGGCTCGCCCGGCCGGAAGAGGTGGCCGACGCCTGCCTCTACCTCGCCTCGCCCATGTCGACCTATGTGACCGGCGCCGTGCTGGACGTGAACGGCGGCCTGCACATCCATTGACGACCTCCGGCCCGGCCGCTCCCCCGAGCGGCCGGGCGGCACCCCCGCGCGCCGGCCGAACCCATTGGACCCCAGCCCTCCGCAGGCGCCCCGCCACAACCGGAGCGCGAATCCGGCCCGCGCTATTTTTCCCAGAGCCGCCAAATAGGGGTGTGCAATCCCGGCGGTTAGTATTATTCTTGGCAGTGTTATTGGGGCGGCTTGGTGCTCGGGGCGGGCATCTTCTTAAATTCACGGATGTCGCGATCGGGAGGCAGGGCGCCGCTCGGTGAATGCCGTTGTTTTGTCTGGATAAATAACGACGGGCGCCGGATTCGGCGCGGGCGTGAGTTGTGTCGCAATTCATGGGGATTCGATCATGGCCAACGTCGAAGACAGCGACGCCGATCGGAAATTCCTGCACGAGGACAATGCGCGACTGATATTCACCCCGCTCGAGTTCCGCCATCTCACGGTCAAGAACCGCATCTTCCGGTCAAACCTGTCCGGAACCTTTGACGATTACAACGGGCATGGCAGCAACGCGCGGGTGAACTGGGAGACGCGCTTCGCGCGCGGCGGCGCCGGCGCCATCATCTCCTCCTTCACCCCGGTCACGGTGCGCGGGCGCATCCTCACGCGCTACGCCATGATCGACGCCGACGACAAGATCCCGTTCTGGCGCAGGGTCGGCGAAAGCGTTCACGCCCACGACTGCCGCTTCATCCTGCAGCTCAGCCACTCCGGCCGGCAGCAGGACATGGGCGGGGTGGAGAACGTCTATCGCAAGGCCCCCAGCTCCACCGACAAGAAGGACTATTTCCACGGCATCCTCGCCCAGGCGATGACCAAGCCGGAGATCGCCGAGACCGTCGCGCAGTTCGCCCAGGGGGCCCGCCGGGCGCGCGAGGCCGGGCTCGACGGCGTGGAGCTGCACGGCGCCAACGGCTACCTCATCACCCAGTTCCTCAGCTCCGGCATCAACGACCGCGACGATGAATATGGCGGCGACTGGGAGGCCCGGGCGCGCTTCGTGCTGGAGATCATCCGCGCCATCCGCGCCGAGGTGGGCCCCGACTTTCATCTGCAGATGAAAATCAACGGCGTCGACCATAACGACTGGCTCTATCCCTGGGAAAAGAAGGGCAATACCCTCGACGACACGCTGAACATCTGCCGGCTGCTGCTGGATGACGGCAAGGGCGTCGATGCCTTCCACGTCTCCTCGGGCTCCACCTTCCCGCATCCCCGCAACCCGCCCGGCGACCTGCCCATGCGCGACCTCGCGCGGTGCTACGACGGGATGCTGGCGCAGGGCGTGCGCACCCGCTTCAACTACCGCATCTTCTCGAGCCCCCTCGCCGGCGCGCTGTTCCGGCAATATTGGATCTGGCGGCGCGGCAAGGTGATCGAGGGCATCAACGCCGACTATGCGCATGCCGTCACCGAGGCGGTCCGCAAGATCGATCCCAGCGTCAAGGTGCTGTGCACCGGCGGGTTCCAGCACGCTTCCAAGATCGCCGGCGCCATCCGGTCGGACGCCTGCGACGGCGTTTCCATCGGCCGTCCGCTGATCGCCAACCCGACCTTGCCGGAAATCCTGAAGACCGCGGACGGTCCGCCGGCCGGCAAGGAATGCACCTATTGCAACAAGTGCCTCATCAACGATCTGAAGAATCCCCTCGGCTGCTATGAGCTCAGCCGCTACGACGGGGATACCTTCGAAGAGCGCTACGACGCGATGATCGCCGAGGTCATGTCGGTGTTCGAACCGCCCACGTTTCAGTGAGCCTGCGCGGCGCGGTGCCTCGTTTCTGCCAGGGGAGGAGAGGGTGTCCGATCTCGATCGCCTCAGTCCCGTCGAACAGGTGATGGCGCGCCATCGCCGGTGGCGCTGGATTCTGGTTCTGATCGTCGTTGCCGTGCTCGCCTATTGGCTGGTGGCGGTGAACCAGTACGTGGTCGCCTACAACCGCCCGCTCGATCACTTCACCCGCGGCTCCATCGGCTCGGAGACGGCGAACGGCCTGCCGACGCTGGTCTTCAAGGCCCTGCCGGTGATGTATGCGGACCGCATGGGGCCGGGCGGATGGCGCCACTTCGGCCTCCTCTACGACGAGCCGGGCGACGGCGCGGGCAACGACCTGCCGCTCGGCTTCTCGCGGCGCGTGGTGACCGGCGTGGAGCGGGTGTGGCTCAACTGCTCGGTGTGCCACATCGGCACCTACCGGCTGCCGGGCGAGACCGGCCGGCACCTGGTCTATGGCGCGCCGTCCAACAATCTGCGGCTCTACGAGCTGATCCGTTTCTTCGTCGATGTCGGCCGCGATCCGGGCTTCACCGGCGACGCCCTGGTGGCGGCCATCGACAGCGATCAGGTGGGCGGCAACCTCAATTTCATCGAGCGCTTCGTCTACCGCAACATCGTCTTTCCGCGGGTCCAGCGGGCGCTCCTCGCCCTCGGCGACCAGCTCGCCTTCACCGAGCGGCAGCAGGACTGGGGGCCGGGCCGGGTCGATACCTTCAACCCCTACAAGGCGATCCAGTTCAATTTTCCCATGGGGCCGGAGCATATCAGCGGCGCCGCCCTCGACGGCGCCTCGGACTATCCCTCCATCTGGATGCAGCGCCCGCGCGAGGGCATGAACCTGCACTGGGACGGCAACAATTCCTCCGTCGCGGAGCGCAATCTCTCCGCCGCGCTCGGCGCCGGCGTCACGCCGGTGACGGTGGACCGGGCGGCGATCCGGCGCGTCGAGGGCTGGATGTGGGATCTGCCCGCGCCGGTCTTCCCGAAGTCGGACACGATCGATGCCGCCAAGGCGAGCCGCGGCGCCGCGCTCTACGACGACTATTGCGCCGGCTGCCACGGCCTGAAGGCCGGCGGCGCCTATGACTATTCCCGCGCCCGCCATCCCGGCCTCGGCGAGGTGGTGCCGCTGCCGCGGATCGGCACCGACCCCGGCCGCTGGGCGTCCTATACGCCGGACTTCGCCGGGGCGCAGAACCTGCTCTACGCCGGCTACCCCTGGCGCTTCTCCCACTTCCACAAGACCGACGGCTACGCCAACCAGCCGCTCGACGGCGTCTGGGCGCGCTCGCCCTATCTGCACAACGGATCGGTGCCGACCCTGCGCGACCTGCTCGAGCCCGCGGCCAACCGCCCGGCGATCTGGTTCCGCGGCAGCGACGTGCTCGACCTCGATCGCGTCGGCTACCGCTCGGACCCCAACGCCCCACAGGCCTTCCGCTATGACACCGGCCGCCCCGGCAACAGCAACAAGGGCCATGAGGGCAGGGCCTACGGCACCGCGCTGCCGGCGTCCGACAAGGACGCCCTCGTCGAATACATGAAGACGCTGTGACCAGGAGCGCACCGCCATGAGCGCATCCGGACGCCCCTCCCTCACCCGCTGGAAGTTCCGGCACAGCGTCGTCGTGTGGATCGGGATCGCCCTCAACCTCGCCTATTGCGTCCCGCTGCTGATCGCGCCGAACCAGACCCTGGCGTTCTTCGGCATCCCGCGGGAGACCACCACCTTCTGGCCGCGCCTGGTGGGCGGCCTATTGATCCTGATCTCGACCTTCTATGTGCCGATGACGGTGGACATCGACCGCTACCGGATCTTCGCCTGGCTCTCGATCCTGCCCTCGCGCAGCTTCGGCGCCACCTTCCTGTTCATCGCGGTGCTCGGCTTCGGCTTCTCGGGCGGATTTCTCGTCCCGGCGGTGATCGATGCCGGCATCGCCATCGCCTCGCTCATCTGCATGATCCGCATCTCCGCCATCGAGCAGCGGATCGGGGCCGTTCGGAGGGTGCCATGAGCCTGCGCTTCTGGCGGGTCCTGCTGGTCCTGCTGATCGCCATGGTGGTCCTCGGGGTCGGGGCCTGGGCGAGCCTGCTGCGCCCGGTGCCGCAGCCCGCCACCAGCGACCCGGCCCGGCTGTTCAACCACGGCTCCATCGGCAACGAGACGGCCCAGGGCCTGCCCTACTGGATCTGGCGCGTGCTGCCGCAGATCTTCCCCGACCTGATGCCCGCCAACCAGGACGGCTACGGCGCGTTCGGCGTGTTCTGGGCGAAGGGGGAGGAGGTGCCGGTCGGGCTTTCGGTCAAGACCCTGGGGGTCATTCCGCGGGTCGCACCGAACTGCGCCTTCTGCCACCAGGGGAGCTACCGGCTCGCGCCGCAGGACGCCGCGCGCCTCGTCAGCGCCGGGCCGGGCACCAGGGTCGATCCGCAGGCCTATATCCGCTTCCTGACCCGCGCCGGCGCCGATCCCCGCTTCACCGCCGACCGGCTGATGCAGGAGATCCAGGCGATCTACGCCATGCCCCTGTGGGAGCGGCTGACCTACCGCTACCTCCTGATCCCGGCGACCCGCAAGGCGCTGCAGGCGCAGGCCACCCAGTTCGCCTGGATGGTCAACCGGCCCGACTGGGGACCCGGCCGGATCGACCCCTTCAATCCCGTAAAGTTCCAGAATCTCCGCCTCGCCGACGACGGCACCATCGGCAATTCCGACATGATGCCGCTGTGGGACATGCTCTCGGTGGCGCCCACCCCGCTGCGCCGCTTCGCCCTGCACTGGGACGGGCTGCAGACCGACCTGCACGAGACCGTGGTGTCCGGCGCCATCGGCGACGGCATGGACTACAACGCCTTCCCCGGCGCCGAGGCCGCCCTTGCCGGCATGGAGCGCTTCATCGAGCGCATGCAGCCGCCGGCGTCGCCCTTCTCCTCCGGCCGGCCGGCGGGCGATCCCCTGCATGTGGATGCCGCGGCGGTGGAGACCGGCCGGACCATCTATGTCGCCGAATGCGCGGTGTGCCACGACCGCGACGGGGCGCGCTACCGCACCCCCATCCCGGTGGCCGAGCTCGGCACCGACCGCCACCGCCTCGATATGTGGACCAATGCGGCGCGGGCCCGCTACAGCGCCTACGAGCCCGGCCACACCTGGGGCTTCCGCTTCTTCGAGAAGACCGAGGGCTATGTGGCCGTGCCGCTGACCGGGCTGTGGCTGCGCGGGCCCTATCTGCACAACGGCAGCGTGCCGACGCTCGCCGCCCTGCTCATGGCGCCGGAGGAGCGGCCGGCGGTCTTCTGGCGCGGCTCGGATCTGGTCGATCCGGCCAACGGCGGCTTCGTCAGCACCCAGGGCGTCGATCCCCAGCGCCATCTGTGGCGGTACGACACGAAGGAGCCCGGCAACGCCAACGGCGGACACCTCTGGGGCACCGAGCTCGACGCCCCGTCGAAGGCCGCCCTGCTCGCCTATCTGAAGACACTCTGAGGAGGCCGCCATGTGGGGATCCCGGCTCAAGCGCATCCTGATCTGGCTCGCCTCGGGGATCGTCGCCCTCGTCCTGCTCATCGGCCTCGTCGGCTTCCTCACCGTCCGCGCGCTGGTCGAGCCGGATGCCGCCGCCTTCGGCATGAAGCCGGACGAGGCGCTGCTCGCCGCGCGCACCGTGCAGAGCCTCAAGGGCGCCGCCGACCCCTATTTCGTGGCCATGGACAAGGGACTGCTCGCCCCGCCCGCGCCGGGCCAGGCCTATCCGAAGGAGATCCTCGAGGTCGCCGGCATGACCGGCCTCGATCCCGAGACGGTGCGCGTGGCGGCCATCCGCGGCCAGAACATGTGGATGGCGTGGACCGGCGGCAACGACCGCTTCTGGGACTGGGCGGCGCGCAACGCCATCGGCTCGTTCGACCTCCTGAAGATCATGTCCTCCCACGAGAGCCAGGCCTACGGTCGCAACAACCGCTTCCGCTACCTCGGCCTGTCGAACGAGCCCTGCTACACCGCCGCCACCGCTCCGGACCCGGCCCACTTCGGCCTGTGGATCGACCAGCGCGACCCATCCTGCGGGCCCGATCCCCTGGCCAACGCGGACCTTGCGGCCGGCTATCCCGGCATCCGCATCGGCGCGCGGGGCAAGCCGATGGAGGATGGCGACGGCAAGCCCACCCGGGCCGCCCGCGAGTTTCCGCGCTCGACCGAGAAGGGGGTCTTCCCGGTGGGGTCCTATTATGGCGAACCCACCGGCGTGATGGGCCTGCGCCTGTTTCCCAACCCCGATTTCGACGCCAAGGCGCAGGAGCGCTGGGACCCCAAGCGCTTCTACGAGGATCGCTCTTATTACGACGACGCCAACCTGGTGCGGCCCTACCGCGTCGGCATGTCGTGCGCCTTCTGCCATGTGGGTCCGAGCCCGGTGCACCCGCCCAAGGACGTGGAAAATCCGGAGTTCGCCAACCTCGCCTCCAATCCCGGCGCGCAGTA